>Ga0209450_10000063_pt1 | contig 67816 bp, 66 predicted proteins | sample FrelakmetLWP11LW_FD_187149 | JGI IMG/M metagenome (GOLD analysis project Ga0209450, IMG submission 187149) | Freshwater lake sediment microbial communities from the University of Notre Dame, USA, for methane emissions studies - LWP11 LW (SPAdes)... | ecosystem: Environmental > Aquatic >... | reverse complement strand
TGCGGAGCGGCGGCAGATGGCCGCGATGCAGGTGGAGGCCTGGGCGGGGCGCGGGGTGGGGGATCATGCCAGAGGCCGCAGTGCTGGAGGATCTTGCGAATGACCTCCTCTTGGCGGGCCTCGATGATGAAAGCCAGGGGGTCAGGCCCCGATTGCCGAAATGGCCCGAGGGGTGCTGCGCACAATCGGGGCCAGACCCCGTGCCGCCGCACTTGGGGCAGCGCAGCGGGTCGGCTTGGTAGATGCGCTGGATGAGGATGGCCCAGGGACGATTTTGGATTTGCGATTTGCGATTGGTGGGAATGCGGAACCCTCATCCCGGCCCTCTCCCTGAGTACAGGGCGAGGGGGTGGAGGAATGGGCCTCTGGACAGGGAGCGGGCGAGGACGTGGGCAATGCGGCGGAAGCTTGTCCAGCGCGGTGCTTATTGGAGTAGCAGCCGTAGCAGCGGATCGGGTGCTCGCCTTTGTTGGGGATGTGCTCTCTTGATCTCGGCCAGAAAGTCCAGCGGCTCGAAGACCTGGAAGTTGCGGGCCACGCCGCCTGTGGTAACCGTTTGCCTTGCTCCGCCGCCTGCGGCATGATCTGCCGCTGTGAATTGCCCAGTGCCAACCCCGCTGCCCAGCATCAGGCCATGGATCGCCCTCTGGCTGCTTCTGGCGATCAACCTCTTCAATTATGTGGACCGCTATGTCCTGGCGGCTGTTGAAAAGCCCATCGCCGATACCTTCTTCAGCGGCCAGACCCAGGGGGTGCTGACGCGCCAGGGTTTGCTGCCGCTGGCCTTCCTGGTTTCCTACTTCGTGACAGCCCCCATCTTCGGCTGGCTGGCTGACCGTGTGTCGCGCTGGTGGCTGGTAGGGGGGGCGGTGATCTTCTGGAGCCTGGCCTCGGGTGGATCGGGTCTGGCCGGCAGCTTCACGGTGCTACTGATCACACGAATGCTCGTGGGCGTGGGTGAGGCAGGCTATGGACCGGCCGCACCCACGATCATCTCCGACCTGTTTCCTATCGAGAAACGCGGGCGGGTGTTGGCCTGGTTCTATATGGCCATTCCCGTGGGCAGCGCCCTGGGTTACGTGCTGGGCGGTCAGGTGCTCAAGTATCTTAGTTGGCGCTGGGCCTTTCTGGTGGTGGTACCGCCGGGGGTGCTGCTGGGCATCCTGGCTTTGATGATGCGAGACCCGCCCCGCGGCCTGTCGGATCGACACATTGCCCGCCGCAAGCCCACGTGGGCCGACTATGCCACGCTGCTGCGCAACCCCTCCTATCTGCTCAACTGCGCCGGCATGACCGCCCTGACCTTCGCCATCGGCGGCATTTCCTACTTCATGCCGCGCTACCTGGAATATCGCGGGGCCGGCACGCTGGACCATGTCAACCTGATCTTTGGCATCATCACCGCCGCCAGCGGGCTGGTAGCGACGTTGCTGGGCGGCGTCGTTGGCGACTGGGCCCGATCTCGCGTGCGCGGGGCCTATTTTGTCGTATCGGCCGTGGGCATCCTCGCCGCTACGCCCATGATTTGCCTGATTCCCGTGGCGGGCTTTCCCCTGGCTTGGGGCGTGATCACGCTGGCGTTGTTCGCCTTGTTCTTCAACACCGGCCCATCCAACACCGTGCTGGCCAACGTGGCGCCGGCGGCCATTCGCTCCACCGCCTTCGCAGTCAACATCTTCGTGATCCACCTGCTGGGGGATGCTATCTCACCGATGATCCTGGGAGCCATCGTCGGCGACCTGAAGCACCCGCGCTGGAATGCGGCTCTGTGGACGGTCGGTGCTATCACTGCCTTGGCCGGCGTGTTCTGGCTGTGGGGTGCGCGTTACCTGGAGCGCGATACCGCCCGTGCCGCCAGCCGCGCCCTCGACAGCGGCGCCAGCGCCGTCGACACAAGCCGGGATCGTAAGAGTCCGCTGGAGGCGTCGGGCGGCGACTGATACAGTGAAGGCATGGAGCGTCGCGCGTGCACCTTCGTCGGCCATGTGCAGGGGGTGGGGTTTCGCTATACCGCGCAACATCTGGCCCGGCGCCTGGGGCTGCGCGGCTACGTGCGCAACCTGGGCAGTGGCGACGTAGAACTGGTCATGGAGGGAGAGCCGGCCGACATGGACCAGTTGATGGAAGACCTGCGCCAGCGCCTCGGCGGCTACATCCGCAAAGTGAGCGTCAACACCGCCCCGGCCACCGGCGAGTTTTTGGATTTTTCCATTCGATACTGAGGGCGGGGAACTCTCAGGCCCGGCTAAACAGCCGCTGCATCAACTGCGTGTACTGGCCGGCGATGTGGGGCCAGTTGAAACGCCGCTCAAAGGCGATGCGGCCTTGTCGGCCCAGTTCATCAGCCAGCGCCTTGTCGGTCAAAAGCCGCTGGATGGCCTGTGCCATGGCCGGCGGATCGTTGGGCGGGACCAGCAGTCCGCCGCCTTCGCCGAAGATCTCCGGGATGCCCCCGGCGCGGGCCGCCACCACGGGGATGCCGCAGCCCATGGCCTCGACGTTAACCATGCCAAAAGGCTCGTTCCAGACCGACGGACAGCAGAAGACCGTGGCCTGTCGATATTCGTCGGCCAAGGCCATGCCGGTGCGAAACCCAGCGAAGCTGACGCGATCTTCCAGGCCGGCCACCTGGGCCCTGAGGCTCTTGAGGTATGGATCGGTGGGATCGTCGTTCCACCACTTGGCGCCCACCACGCGCGCCTGCGCGGGGCACCCGTCGCGCCAGAGGAGGCGCATCGCCTCCAGGAACACGTGCGCGCCTTTTTCCGGCCACAGGCGTCCGACAAAGAGCACCACCGGCGGCTGAGGCTTGGGCGCGCTGCCGGGATAGAACAGCGATGGATCGGCCGCGTTGTATAGCACGTGGGCCCGCGCTTCGGCGGTAGCCGGCACCTTTGCCTGGCTGCGCAAGAACTGGCTGCAGAAGATCATCGCGTCGACGTTGGCAAAGACTGCCTTGCGCACCGCCGCCGGCGCCACGGCCAGGTGGTCGTTGTGCATGTGCAGCGCCACGCCCAGCGGCAGTCGCCACAGCCAGCGCAGGCCCGCCAGGGCCAAGGCCATCTCCGGACGGTTGTGCACATACAGCACATCATCACAGTACAGGTGTGGCCGCAGATACGCGAAGCAGCCCATCCACAGCAGTCGGCGCACCTGCCAGAGCGGTGCGCCGCGAAAACGGCCGATCAACCGACCGGCATCCACGAAGCGGGGGGTGCGGAGGCAGGGCACGTTCTCCCAGGACTGGTCGGTGTCGTGGCTGACGACCATTCGCGGCAAGGGAGACTGCTGCAGCACGCAGCCCGCCCATCGCGAGAGGGCCCCGCCGCGGGTGCGTGAAAAGGTCTCGGCCTCGGGAAGAATATGAACGATGCGCATGCAGCGTCGCCGCCGTCGCTGACGGCCGGCGGCGAAAACCATAGCCCAAGGGTCGGGGGATTGCCAGCTACGAACGATACTGGGCGGAGAGTTCCTCAAAGGCGATCTTGCGCATATAGGCCGAGAACGCCTTGTCGAGGGTGGCTAGATCCGTCTGCAGATAGTGTTCGATGATGCCCTTCACAGCGCGGCGGTTCCAGGGCAAGCCGGCCCGCGTGTGCGAATAGGATGGATCGTGCACCGTGCCCTGGGCGGTCTGGGTGATCCACCGCTGCATGGCAGCGCGATAGCGGCCGTTTTCGCCCTCCCACAGAAAACGGGCAAACGCCCAGCTTTGGCCGTAAAAGGCGTCGATGCGGTCCATGGGCTGGCTGACGATGTCGCCGGCGTGGGTGGCGATGAGCTTTTCCAGCGGCCAAAGGCTGTTGCGTTCAATGGCCCGGCGTATGCTGGAGGCGCGATAGGGGTTGACCGAGGTATTGAAGCGCGGCAACTGCCCGTCCCAGTTGACCGACTCGAACATGCAGGCCAGGCCCTCTTCCAGGAAGGGTGGCAGGCGGCCCTTGAAGTGTCGGCCGCAGAACTGGTGCCAGCCTTCGTGGCCGCAGACGGAGAAAGTGTTTTGCTCGCCGATGAAATAGGAGACGAACGTGTCGCCCACGGTATAGCCGCCGCTGCGGATTTGCAGATATACGGTGGCGTCGGGACCGGTGCGGTGGCGGGTGAAGGCATCCCACTCGGTGCGCGAGCGGAAGATGTAGCACTCCATGGGCCGGTCGCTCAGCGGCAGGTCGGGCACGAGCTGTCGATAGCGGCTCAGGGCCCCCTCCAAAAGCTGGGGCAGCAGTTCCAGGGTCTGGCGGTCTTCCAGCGTGGTGTAAATGCGATAGTGCGGGGAGTTCAGGCACTTGGCGGGCTTGTCGAGGTAAGACCACTGACTGGCGCTGGCCCCGACCGGCACCTGGGGGCCGGCCCACTGGCCCAGCCGTGCGCTGGAGGTGCAGCTCGAGAGCCCCGCCAGACACAAGGCCACCAAGATGAGCGCTAATCGTCGCATAGGTCTCGAAGCAGCCATTGACGCCGCGGTCGATGCCGCCAACAATCCGGCCGCCATGACCGCCTTGCGTTTCGACATCATCAGTATCGGCACACTCAGCCAAAACCGCCTATGGAACGAGTCGGAGGCGGTACGGACATCACACGCCACCACGACCCTGGTGCGCGTCGGCTCGCGGAACATTCTGGTCGATCCCGGGCTGCCGGCGCCGGTGATCGCCGCGCGGCTCAAGGAGCGAACCGGGCTGCGCCCGGAGCAGATCGACACCGTGTTTCTGACCAACTTTCGTCCCGCGCATCGCGGCGGCCTGGAGGCTTTCGACCGGGCCACGGTGCTGCTGCACGCCGTCGAGCAGCAGGCCGCCACTCATGCGTTGCGGGCGCTGCTGGAGGAGCGGGGCGAGGATGTCGATCCGCGGAGCGTCCAGCGCGAGCTGGAACTGCTGGAGAACACCAAGCCGGCCGACGACGCCATAGCCCGCGGCGTCGATCTTTTCCCCCTGGCCGGCTATACGCCCGGAACCTGCGGGCTGCTGCTATCGCTGCCCACCCTTACCATACTGATCGCCGGCGACGCCGTTGCCACGCAGGAGCATTTGGTCAGCGCCCAGGTTTTGCCCGACTGCCGCGATGTAGCGGCCGCCAAGCAGTCACTGGCGGAAGCCTACGAGATCGCTGATCTGATTGTGCCCGGTCACGACAACGTCTTTGTCAACCCGCGCAGCTACGGCATCTAAAGGCCCCGCAAAGCCGCCATGCCCATTCGGGCCAACATCCTAAAACACGGCTGAGGCGCACTCAATCAAGAAAACGATTGTAGAGCGTTTTTTCTTGGGTTAATGCTCGCGATTTGCCGGAATCCTTACCGAAAAACGGCCTATGAGCCGCGCGGGGCCGCGGCATCCACGGTCTTGAGGATGTTTTCCATGAGGGCGTTCATGGATTGCTTGGTGCCCTCGGGCACGTGGTTCAGGAGAATGGAGAAGGCATACCAGCGCTGGTCACGGCCATGCAGATAGCCGCTGAGGGCGCGCACCTGGCTGATGAAGCCCGTCTTGGCAAAGACTCGTCCGCGCAGGTCCGAGTTCTCAAAGCGGCGCTCCAGCGTGCCGTCGCGGCCGGCGACGGGCAGGCTGTCCAGGAACACCTTGGCGTGGCGGCTGTGGTGATTGTGGACCAGCAGACGAACGATGGCCGCGGCGCTGAGGGCGTTGCGCCGCGACAGGCCGCAGCCGTCGTCCAACTGGAACTGCTGCTGGGGAACCTCCAACTGACGCAGCAGGGCGGCGGCGGCAGCGGTGCCGTTGGCCCAGGTGCCGCTCTGCCCGGTGGCCGCAAAGCCTGTGCGCTTGCAGAGGCTTTCGGCGTAAACGTTCATGCTCTCCTTGTTGGTGCGGGCAATGACCGTGGCCAGCGGCGTCTCGTGAACAGCCAGCACCACGCACGCCGGGTCCTTGGCTGCGAGTTGCGCCCGGATCGTACGATCGCGCTTGACCGATCCGCCCAGGCGGATGCCGGCGCCGGCCAGTGTTTCGGCCAGGACCGTTGCGCCATAGAGGGCCGGATCATGCACGGAGACCGACAGGGGATTTTGCGTATGCCCCGGGGACTGGCCGCCCAGGGCAATACGGTTGGCGCCGTTGAGCCTGGCTAATGAGACCTCGTTGGCCTTGGCGCTGGTCAGGCAGGTGTTGCGAATCACCTGCACATAGGCCGTGGCCGGCTTCATGTGGTAGCGCACCGGCTGCTGCAGGGCGGTGGGCTGAAGATAAAAGTCAACGCAATTGACGTTTAGACACAGCCCGGCTACCTGGGCGGCATAGCGGGCGCTGGACTGGCGCGAATCCCAGTTAGGGTGAAAAAATTCCTCGTCAAAGACCGAATCGTCCACCAGAACATCGCGGACGGTGGTGATGTTGCGCTTCTGCAGGACCTGCGCCCAGGATTCGTAGACCGTCGTGACATCCCAGCCGACCTTCTTGAGCATCTCGGCATCGCCGAAGCTGGGATCGCCGTCGCCGACAATGACCAGGTCGCTGCCGCGCTGCACCAGCATCGTGCGAAAGCGAAAGTCCGTGCCCAGCCGTTCCAAGGCGGCTGTGGTCGTCAGCAGCTTCATGTTGCTGGCCGGGATCAGCGGCTCCTGGGCATTAAGGGTAAAGACAGTGTGCGACTGCCGCGGGCTGTCGCCCAGTTGCACGATGTGCAGACCTACCGTGGCCCGTTCCAGCAGGCGATCAGCCAACAGGGCGCGGATGTCGCGGTCGACATCGGCCTGGGCGGCGGATCCAAAAACCAGGAGGAACAGCAGCAGGAAACGAAGTGGTTTCATCCTTGAAACTCCATGAGGCCGGCTCGGGTGTTCTGCCCGGTCCTCGGCCTGGTCAGCCTGCTCTACCATACGCGCCGCCGTCCTTGAGGCAAGCCTTAAAGATACTCGCGCCCGATCAGGTTATAGAGCCGGGCCTCCAGGGGCGGATGGGTGGCAAAGAGGTTGGCCGCCGCTTCCATGGCGTTGAGCGGCTCGATGATGAACAGCGGATTAAAGCTGGGATTGACATCGAGCGGCACGCGCCGGCTGAGGTTGTGAATCTTGGCCAGCGCCGTGGCCAGGTACATCGGGTCGCCGCAGATTTCGGCGCCGCCGGTGTCGGCCGCGTATTCCCGCTGGCGGCTGATGGCCGCCTGGATCAGCCCGGCGGCGATCGGAGCCAGCAGCAGGAACAGCAAAGCCAGCAGGGGGTTGCCCCCGCCCTCGCTGTCACGCCGGCCGCCGCCGAACATGAACATGTAACCCAGCACACTGATGGCGCCGGCGATGGTGGCGGCCACCGATTGCAGGAGGATGTCGCGGTGCCGCACGTGGGCCAGTTCATGACCGACAACGCCGGCCAGTTCCTGGCGGTCGAGCACATGCAGCAGGCCCTCGGTGACGCATACGGCCGCGTGGTGGGGGTTTCGTCCGGTGGCAAAGGCATTGGGGGCCGCTGCCGGCGAAATGTAGACGCGCGGCATGGGCAGGCCGGCCCGCTGGGCCAATTGTCCCACCATCGCATACAACTCATGGTCCGGGCCCACTTCCTGGGCCTGCATGGATGCCAGGGCAATCTTGTCGCTGAAGAAATAGCCGACAAAATTCATCACGGCGGCCATGATCAGCGCCATCGTCAGACCGCTGCGGCCGGCGATGAGATAGCCGGCCCCCAGCACGAGGCCGGTGAGCACAAAGAACAGCATTCCCGTCTTGAAGTTGTTCACGGAATTCCGCATAGGATTTCTTCGTCGCCGTATTTTAGCCGCCGACGGCCAGAGGGTCATTACAATGGCGGGCGAAGTTTGGAATCGCCTGCCCCTCCATGAATATATCGGCCAGGAGGTCCGCCGGACGAAAATGGGACATCGGCGCCACATCGGCGCCCGCCCACGGCGCAGTTCGGTTGACCGGCGGCCGACCGGCGCGGATAGTACGCGGCCATGAACCGAGAACAACTGGCGCAGCGCATCGCCGAGGTGGCTTTGCTTCGTGGCGAGTTCACTCTTCGCAGCGGCCGCAAGAGCAATTACTACCTGGACAAGTACCGCTTCGAGACACAGCCCGACGTGCTGCGCGAGCTGGGAGCGATGTTGGCCGCCCGGGTGGGTCCCCAGGTGGACCGCATCGCCGGGGCCGAGCTGGGCGCGGTGCCGCTGGCGGCCGCTACGTCCATGGCCTGCGGGAAGCCCTATGTTCTGATCCGCAACCGCAAGAAGGACTATGGCACGGCCAAGCTCGTGGAAGGAATTCTCAATCCCGGCGAGACCGTCATGATCGTGGAGGATGTGCTGACCACCGGTGGCCAGGTGATCGAGGCCGCCCAGTCGCTGCGCGACGCCGGCGCCAAGATCGACCGGATTGTGGCTGTGATCGATCGTCAGGAGGGGGCGCGGCAGAACATCGAGGCGGCCGGCTACACCTTTGAAGCGCTGTTCACCACGGCCGACCTGGGCGTGCAGAAGTAGGACCTGGCCTTGGCTATCGCGGCGGCACAGAGGCGCTGATACCGCGCCGCGCCAGATCCTGGCGCAGAAAACTTTTCAGCGTAGGAATCTGCTGCTGGTCCCAAGCGCCCTCGATGCGCTGGGCGATAGCCAGGTTCATCCGGCACAATTCCAGGTAAGCCTGATGCTCGGTGGAGTTGTCGGCCGGGCGGCAATGGGCATCGTGCGTGTCGGCTTGATACAGAAACCCCCGGCCGTCCGGTGCGACGGTGATGGACATCTTCATGTGCGGATAGAACTGGTTGCCCAGCCGCAGAGCGTAACGATGGGGAGATTGGTGCTCGAAGACGCCGCAGGCGAAGAACTCCTCGAGCGGGGTATCGTGCAGCCGCTGGAGGCGGCAACGGACCGCCGCTGGCGGAGGCTGACCGTTGTAGGCCTCTCGCAAAAAAAGCTCGATGGCCTGCCACACCTGCGGGATGGATGGTTGGCTCACGGACACGTTACGTCGCCGGCCGGGAGTAACACCCGCCGTCCAAAGCGAGTATATTATAACGCTGGGTAACGCGGCGATGGACGATCAAGCTCATAATAACGGCGATCGCGCGGTGCTGGTGGTCGAGGACGACCGCGAGGTGAACGAACTGGTCGGCGCCTATGTGCGGCTGGCCGGTTTTGATTATCACTGCGCCCTGGATGGCGCCTCGGCGTTGCGCCAGGCGGAGTGTCAGCGGCCCTGCCTGATTGTTCTGGACGTGATGCTGCCGGACCTGGACGGCTTTGAAGTGTGCCGCCGCCTGAAAGACCAGCAGCAGACCTCGCGCATTCCCATTCTCATGCTCACCGCGCTGGACCGCGAGGAATATCGCCAGCGCAGCCGCGCTTGTGGCGCGGTGGCCTACCTGACCAAGCCTTTTGATCCCGATCAACTCATGGCCGCCATGCGCGCCAGCGCCGCCGACGGCGAGGCGCGATGAGTCATGGGGAGCGCCGGCCGCGCTCTGAAGTTCGCGCGCAGGGTGTCGCGCACGAAAAATTAGATTGACTCCGAAGCGACACCGTCTTACATTTGATCCAGAGAAAGGAGGTAAGCGCCATGGCTAAGAAGGCCGCGAAGAAGTCGTCGAAGAAGACGGCGAAGAAGACGACGAAGAAGACCACTAAGAAGTGAGCTTCTTCGGGCCGGGCGCCGTGGTCTTGCCCGGCCTGTGCGTACCCCTTAATTCTGCTGATTGGGCCTTGGCTCCAACCTGGCCCCGGCAAACTGAAAGCTTCCCAGCCACGGCGGAAGCTTTCTTTTTTGCGCGCTTTTTAGCTTTAGAACCCGGTGCGCTTGAATTGTTTTTCCAGATCGTCCAGGGTGAGTCGCAGCGTGGTGGGGCGGCCGTGGGGACAATTGCTGGAGCGCTCCACCAGTTCGCGCCGGGCCAGCAGGGCCTCGATCTCCGGGGCCGTCAGAGGATCGCCGGCCTTCACGGCGGCCTTGCAGGCCATCATGTCCAGAAGTTCGTGCAGCACGTCCTCGTCGCTGAGCTGAGCCGCTTCCTGCTCGGCCCGCTCCAGCAGGTCGGCCATAAACCGCTCGGGATCCAGCTTCTGAAGAAACACGGGGAACGACTGCACGGCGATGCTGTCGGGACCGAAGACGCCGACCTCGATGCCCAGTCGCTGCAGCAGCGGCTGCAACTGCTCCAGCAGCGCCATCTGCCGCGCGCTGCAATTCACGACCGCCGGTATCAGCAGTCGCTGGGACTCCAGGGGCCCGCGACTAAGCCTGGCCAGCAGCTCTTCATACATGATGCGTTCGTGCAGGGCGTGCTGGTCGATGATGACCATGCCCTCATCGGTTTCCGTCACCAGGTAGGTATTGTGGAGTTGAATGGCGCCGCTGCGGCCCGCGGGAAACCGCGAACCGCCCAGCACGGATGCCGGCGCCTGGGGCGGCATGGGAGACGCACCGGCAGCAGGCGGCGAAGGCGCCATGGCCGGTGGCGGTGGCGGGGGTGGCCAAACCGGCGCGCGGGCCGGTGGCTGCGGTGCTGGTTGCGGTGCGTGATCACCGCCGGCGCTGGTTGGCGTGGCAGCCGCTGCCGTTGTGTCCGCGGGCGGCGCCGCCGTTCCCTGGCGAAGAAATTCCGCCAGGCGAGCGCGCATGTCAGGACGCACCTGCTGGTCCCTCTGCGCCTGGGCGCGAGGCGACAGGTCACTGCCCAGCAGCTTCTCTCGCACCGAGGCCAGGACCAGGCCGTGAATCCTCCCGCTGTCGCGGAAGCGCACCTCCGCCTTGGTCGGGTGTACGTTGACATCGACATCGGCCGGCGGGATCGCCAACAGCAGCACGGCCGCCGGTTGACGGCCCGGTTCGGTCAGTCCGCGATAAGCCTCCTTCAACGCGTGCTGCAGGAAACGATCGCGGATGTGGCGCCCGTTGAGATAGAAGTACTGATGCTTGGCCGTGGGACCGGCCACTTCCGGCAGCCCGACCAACCCGCTCAGACGCACCTCGACGTCACCGGCCGAAAGAGGCAGTCGCTGCTCGCGAAAATCCGCCGGCCAGGCGCACAGCAGTCGCTCCTCGGGCGTGGTGGCCGGCAGGTCCAGGACGGTGCGTGCGCCCGAGAGCAGTTTGAAATGGACCTGGGGGTGAGGCAGGGCCAGCCTCAGGACCATCTCGCTGATGTGCCCGGATTCGGTGGCGGCTCCCTTGAGGAACTTGCGCCGCGCCGGTGTGTTGAAGAACAGGTTGCGCACCTCGACGCTGGTGCCCACGTTGCCGGGTGCTGCCTGGGGGTCGGACAGAGCCCCGCCGTGGTTACGGATCTCGTAGGCCGCTTGCTGTTCGGCCGTGCGGCTGAGGATGCGGGCATGTGAAACCGACCCAATGCTCGCCAGCGCCTCGCCGCGAAACCCCATGGTGGCGATGGCCGCCAGGTCGTCATCACAACTCAATTTGCTGGTGGCATGGGCGGCAAAGGCCAATGCCAGTTGATCGGCGGGAATGCCCTGGCCGTCGTCGGTGACGCGGATCAGTTCCCGCCCGCCGTCCTCGATTTCGATGGTGATGTGCCCGGCCCCGGCATCCAGGGCGTTTTCCACCAGTTCCTTGACCACGGACGCCGGGCGCTCGATCACCTCGCCGGCGGCGATACGGTTGACCAGGCCCGGGGACAGTTGCTGGATGGGGGGTCGCTGCACGCGGCGGATTATAGAGCCGCTGCCGCAACGGCTCCAAATCCGGCCGATTTCCGCGCCCGCCGCCAGGTCGGCCGGCACCCCCGAGGCAAACCGACGGCAGGGCCAAGAAATTATTGGACTTGCGCGGCCGCGCTGGGCGATATGTAAGAGGTAGCCGCGCGGACTGGCGGTCAGCGGCAGGAGTACAGTATGCAAATTCAATCCGCCCGGTTTGGCCTGCTGGACGTGGACGAACAGCGCATCATCACGTTCCCGCGGGGGCTGCTGGGTTATCCCCAGCACCAGAAGTTCGCACTGATCCAGACCGGACACGAGAACTACTTCTTCTGGCTCCAGGCCATCGAGGAGCCCAAACTGGCTTTCGTGGTGACCGATCCCAGCGTGTTTTCGCCGGATTTTTGTCTCAGCCTCAAGGAAGAAACGCAGCGAGCCCTGAACCTGGACGGGCCGCAGGAACTGCAGGTCCTGGTGATCTGCAACAAGGCGGCCGGCTGGCTTACGGGAAACCTTCAGGGCCCCCTGGCGATCAATGTGCGGACGCGGGTGGGCCAGCAGATCGTGTTGAACGAAAAACGCTGGTCGACGCGTCAGCCGCTGCTGCGGATTGACAGCCCGATGCCGTTGGCCTGCTCAGCCTGAGGCATAAGCGTTACAGCCTGCCCAGGTCGCAGCCGCGCCACCCCGGCGATGGGATAAAAAATGCCGCCCGGCGGCCGCCAGTGACAGGCGGGCTATAATGTAGATGGCCCGCGGCGTTGGCGCAAAGAAGGACGCTTGCGCTTCTGGGCCTGGACGATCAGGCCCCCTTTGCTCAGGAAGGAGCCGTTATGCTGGTTCTGTCTCGACAGCGCGATGAAACGATCATGATCGGCGATGACATCGAGGTCACCGTGGTGGATATCCGCGGCGACAAGGTGCGCCTGGGCATCACCGCCCCCAAGGAGATCAGCGTTCATCGCAAAGAAGTTTACGACGCCATCCGGCGCGAGAACCGGGAGGCGGCCCAGGTCAAACCCCAGGACCTGTCCACCCTGGGCAAGCTCGGACCGCGCAATACCGCAGCCCCGAAGCAAGAAGGTCCCTGAGCGGACCGTCCAACGCAAAGCCAGACGGGCGCCGCGGCCGATGGCCGAGGCGCCTTTTCATTGCGCCCCCGGCAACTTCGCGCCACTGGGCGCGGGTCCTGATAAAGCAGCGACAACAGTGGGCGGCAGCCAAGCGTCGATAGCATCGCTTGCCGGACTGCTCATGCCGACTCCGCCACGTGCTCTAGTCTCGCTGGTTGCCGGACGAATCCGCCACCACCGCATGCGCCAAGGCTCCATCATCCAGCTTGGCATGGATGATCCGGCCGGGCCGGCGGAATTGAGAATCCTGGGCGACCGGCATGTGGTCGTGCCGGCACCATCGGGGACATCAGCCGTGGCCGCGGAAAACGCTTCTGCGGCGAATAGCGCTGCCAACGAAGCCTGCCTGCTGAGCGTCGCCGATTGGACCCGCGGCCGGCTTTTCGCCGAGGGGCAGGGGCGCCTCACGCGGTCATAAACTTATCGCTACGGCCATCCTGTTTAGATTTCCAACTGCGGCCGACCGGGTTCGGGCCAGTCGGTGTGGAAGAACTTGCCGCGCGGCTGGTCGGTGCGCTCATAGGTGTGGGCGCCGAAGTAATCGCGCTGGCCCTGGAGCAGGTTCGCCGGAAGTCGCTCGGCGCGGTAGCCGTCATAATAAGCCAGCGCTGACATGAAGGCCGGGGCCGCGATGCCGCTTTGGGCCGCCAGGCCCACAATCCGCCGCCAGTTGGCCTGGCCTCGTTGAATCTGCTGATTGAAGTAGGGGTCCAGCAGCAGGTTCACCAGGTTGCCATCGCGCTGATAGGCGTCGGTGATCTTCTGCAGGAAACGGGCCCGGATGATACAGCCGCCTCGCCAGATCGAGGCAATGGTCGCAAAATCCAGCTTCCAGTGGTATTCCTTCTGGGCTTCTCGCATGAGCTGAAAGCCTTGGGCATAAGCGCAGATCTTGGAACAATACAAGGCATCACGGATGGCATCGATGGTGGCGGTCTTTTCATTGGCCGGGATGGCCAAAGCCGCCGGGCCGCCCAGCACCTTGGAGGCGGCGACGCGCTCGTCCTTCAAGGCCGAGAGGCAGCGGGCAAAGACGGCCTCGGCGATGCTGTTGGCGGGAATGCCCATGTCCAGGGCATTGACGCTGGTCCACTTGCCGGTGCCTTTTTGCCCGGCGGTATCGAGGATGTAATCCACCAGGTAGCCGCCGCGCTGCAGGGGATCGGGCTGCTGAAGAATGTCGGCGGTGATCTGGATCAGGTAGGAGTCCAGATCCCCCTGGTTCCAGGTGGAGAACACTTCGGCCAGTTGCGGCGCCTTGAGGCCCAGCAACCGTGCCATCAGCCAATAGGCCTCACCGATGAGCTGCATGTCGATGTACTCGATGCCGTTGTGGATCATCTTCACGTAGTGCCCGGCGCCGTTGGGCCCCAGATAGGCAGTGCAGGGCACGCCGCTGGTGACCGGCTTGCCGGGGGCATAATCTTCCAGGGGCTTGCCGGTGGCCGCATCGACCTTGGCCGACACGGCCTCCCAAATGGGCCGTAGATGCTGCCAGGAGGCTTCGTCGCCGCCGGGCATCATGGACGGCCCGAAGCGCGCCCCCAATTCGCCTCCGGAAACGCCCGAGCCAAAGAATTTGCACTTACCCTGGTAGTGCTTTTCGCGGCGGATGGTATCGGTCCAGAGGCTGTTGCCGCAGTCCACGACGATGTCGTCGCTCTGCACCCCGGCGGCCAGGAGCTGCTCGACCACGCCATCGACGGCGCCGCCGGCCTTGACCAAAATGAGGATCTTGCGCGGCCGCTTGATCGCTGCCACGAATGCCTTCAGATCGCCATGCCCCTGGATGCGGCGGGCGCTGGGCTCTTCCCTGGCAATCTTGGCCAGCCACTGGTCCATGGTGGCGGTGGTGCGGTTATAGACGGCCACCGAAAAGCCGTGGTCGGCCATGTTGAGCACCAAATTCTGGCCCATCACGGCCAGACCAATCAGACCAACGTCGCATCGTTGCTCCGACACTGTAAGCTCCTTTCAAAAGCCATGAGTCAGGGGGTAGTCAATTTCCGATTGCCAGGTGCCCATCTCCCATGATCTGCCGTCACCTGCCGGCTCTGCGCATGCGCTTCATGGCGGTGAGACGGAATGCCTGGCTGTTAAAACGAATTCGCCTGGATGTAGTCCTTATCGCCTTTGAGGTAGTTGACCAGGTTCAGCGTGGCTCGCATGGCCTGGCGTTCGACGGATTCAAAAGTTCGGCTCCCCACGTGCGGGGTGACGATGATGTTGTCGATGTCCTTGAAGATATGGTCCGACGGTTGGGGTTCCTTGTCCAGCACGTCAGTGCCATAGCCCAGCAGGTGGCCGGACTTGCAGGCTTCGGCCACGTCGCCCTCGACGACCAGCCCGCCCCGCGCGGTGTTGATGAGCATGGCTCCCTTTTTCATCAGGGCCAGCCGCTGCTTGTTGATGAAGCCGCGGTTGGACGCGTCCAGGTTCATGTGCAGCGAGACGATGTCGCTATGGCGCAGGACCTCTTCGTCCGAGGCCATGCACTGGACGCCGTAGCGTGCCGCAAAATCCTTGTCCCAGTGGCAGTCGTAGGCGATGCACTTCATCTCAAAGGCGATGGCCCGCTTGATGACTTCCTTGCCGATGCGGCCCATGCCGATGACGCCCACCGTCTTTCCAAAAAGCTCGTTGCCGGTGATGCGCTTCCAGCCGCCGGACTTTGTCGAGCGCAGGTGCGGCCAGAAATGTTTGGCCAGGGCGATCATCAAACCGACGGCATGTTCCGCGACCGTGGTGTGGTTGACGCCTGGGGTGAAGAGAACCGGAATCCGCTGGGCGGTGGCATATTTGACGTCAATAGAATCCAGGCCGATGCCGTACTTGGCGATGACGCGCAGCTTCGTCGCGGCGGCCAGGGCGGCATCGATGACCTTGGCCGTGATGGCATCGTCACCGTTCAACAGGCCGTCAAATCCCTGGTTGGCGGCAATCAGGTCGAGCATCTGCTGCTCGGTCAGCGGCCCGCGGGCGCGCACGACCTGCAGGCCGCTCTTGGCCAGCATGTCGTGGTGCGGTCCGGGGGTGTCCTGGTAACTGGTGGTGGTCAGAAGAATCTTCATGGTCCAATCCTTTATTGATGGGTTACTGGTTGCCAACAAACTCCGACAGAAGGACGGCCGAGTCGGGCACCTTCCTGGCCAGGGGCACGTCGGTCGTAACACAGCGGATGCCGTAAGCCTGAGCCACAGCAATGTACTGCGCGTCGTAGGCGGACAAGCCCAGGGCGAGCGCTACGCGCAAAGCCAGCACCTGGTCGACCGCCACCTCGCGACCGCCAACCAGGGCGGTGGCGTCTGCAATGGCCGCGATGGCCTGGTACTCAGTCAGCGCCCCGGCACGCACAAGTTTCACCAGCGAACTGGTGACCTCATAACGACATAACGGTGGAAAGACCCACTGGGGATCCATCCGGCCAACGCGATGAGCCAGGGACGAGTGCGTGGACGCAACGACCACAGCCACAACAATGTTCGCGTCAACAACAATCACCTGCGACCCTCGCGGATGCCGGCTGCGATCATCTGGGCCGTTACCTTCTTCAACGGCTGAATCGGCTTGGGCAGGCGGACCTGCGGCACGACACCCAGGCCCCGCTCCAGGGCGACGACGGCCTCCTGGCTCATCGATCGCCGATTACGCTGGGCCTCTTCCTTCAGACGGCGATGCAGGTCGTCGGGCAGTTTCTTCAGGACCAGAGCTGCCATGGTAACTCCTTGCTAGCACAATGCTACCATTTTACCAGCACCGCAGGTCGATCGTCCAACCCATCTCCACAATCGTCTCCGTGACCGCCAGCATCACCGGATACCCGAACCCGATGAACAGCAGGTCCACCCAACTCGGCTTGTGCCCATGCCGCCAGATGACAAGTGCGGCAGTCAGCCAGTAACCGAGCGCGACGGCCGCGCACCGCCTGGCCGTGGCGCCGCCGTCCAGCGTTACCGCATAGAGGCCGTAAGTGACCAGATGAAAGGCGACAGACACCAGCAGCATCCAGCGGATCTTTGCCGGCAACCGGCTCCCGCGGCCGCTTGCCGCCTGGTAATCCAGCACGCGCGGCCGTCGGCAGTAGCTCCGGCCGACATCATCGCCTTTGGTGTCCACATTACCTCTTGATCCGCGCGCTGCCGCCGCTGGCCACATGCAGCAGCTCCTCCAAGGTGATCTGGCTGGTGTCGCCCATCGTGCTCATCAGCATGGCTCCGTGGGCCACGCCCATATCCACGCATTCCTGCGGGCTCTTGCCGGTCAAAAAGCCGTAACAGAAGCCGCTGGCAAAGCCGTCGCCGCCGCCGACGCGGTCTTCAATCTCCAGGTTCGGGAACGACAGCCCATCATAGAACGTGCCTTCGTGCCACATGATGGCCGACCAGTCATTGACCGTGGCGCTCTTGACGCCGCGCAGCGTCGTGCCCACGACCTTCACGTTCTTAAAATCCTTGACCACGCGGTTGACCATCTCCTTGAAGGCCGACGTATCCAATTCGCCTTTTTCGACGTCCACCCCCTTGACCTCGTAGCCCAGCACCTTCTGGAAGTCTTCCTCGTTGCCGATCAGAACATCGATATAGGGCACCAGGGGCTTGGTGGTCTCGATGGCTTCCTTGCTGCTCCAGAGCTTGGAGCGGAAGTTCAGGTCATAGGAAACGATGGTGCCGGCCTCGTGGGCGGCCTTGACGGCCTCGGCCACCACCTGCCGCGTGGACTCGCTCAGGGCTGAAAAAATCCCGCCCGTGTGCAGCCAGCGCACGCCATCCTCCTTGAACAGCTTCTTCCAGTTGATCTCGCCAGGCTTCATGCCGCTGGTGGCGGTATGGCCGCGGTCATACAGCGTCACGCTGCCGCGCTTGGCCACGCCGACCTCGGTGAAGTTCAATCCGATGCGGTCCTTCTTGCCCACGCCGTCGTACTTGCGCTCGACGACATACGATACGTCCATGCCCACCGCGCGGGCGTGGTTGCGGATGATCGCGCCCATGGGCGAGCTGTTGAGCCCGCCGATCCAGCCGGTGCGCAAACCCAGCCGCGACAAGGCATAAGCGACGTTGTATTCCCCGCCGCCCACCCACACCTCCAGCATCGGCGCAAACTCGATGCGCCCGTGCTGGGGCGGCGAAAGGCGCAGCATGCACTCACCCAGCGACATCTGATCGAACCGGCAACTCTTGGCATCACGGATGTTCATGGAAGGTTCCCTGTAAGCTAAACCAGCCGCCGCGCTCCCGGGTCAGCCCACTGCTGCCCGGACGCGGCGGTCGGGGGGCAGATTGTACTCATCGGCGGCCGGCGCTCCAGCGTCTGGAATCCCCATCCCGCGCACCTTGACGCGCAGCGCCCGCCTTACAACAATCCGGCCTGCACATGGCTGCTCTGCCGCAACATCCCGCGCTTCCGCTGCTCAAGCAACGCTTCGGCGACCTTGGCCTGCACGTTGGCCAGTTTCGCGACATGGTCACCGTCGTGGTCCCGCGCCAGGGCATCCTGCCGGTATGCCGTTTCCTGCGCGATGAGCCCGCGCTGCGCTATGACATGCTCGCCGAACTCAACGGCGTGGATTACCTGGGCTATCCGGGCGCCACGCATCGTTTCGCCGTCAACTATGGCCTGACATCGGTCGCCAACAATCAGCGGCTCTGGCTGAAAGTCTTCCTGGACCCGACTTTACCAACGTCGCCCGGCCTGGCTCCCTCGGATGCCCAAGCCACGGAGCAGGGCGACCCGGGCCTCAAGCTCGCCAGCGTCTGCGGCGTCTGGGCCGGCGCCGAGTGGATGGAGCGCGAAGTCTACGACATGTTCGGCATTATTTTTGTCGGCCATCCTGATCTGCGCCGCATCCTGACTTGGAGCCAGTTTGGCTCCTACCCGTTACGCAAGGACTACCCCCTTCGTGGCGTGGGCGAGCGCGAAGACTATACCATCGTGCCTCGCGACAGTGCATGAAGAACGGGCACCTCGGTCTGTTCGGCAGGCCGGACCACGATCAAATGGGGATCAATACCCGCATGAACATCGGTGGCCATTGCCTGGGCGTCGGCCTCCTCGCCGGCCCAGATGGTGCCGATAATCTGGGTCCGACCGTTCTCAACTTGCATGACTGAATACGTCATCATTCCACACAACCTTCTGCCCCGTGCAAACGTTCCAACATCCCATTTTCCGCCACGTCTTGCTGTCAGCGGGGATAAATACAAAGGCCATGCCGAGACCGCGGGTTAAATGCGGCTATTTTTTGCCGTCCGCTGGGTTTTGCGTCGTATATCTTTATAATGCCGCAAGGTCGAGCGCCATTGGGCCGCGACCCAAAAACTCGCTGCGGTTCCGGGGAACTCCCGATTTTGTATGGGTTGGTTGACTATGAGATACCCGCGCTGGATCTGGATCATGCTGTGCCTGGGCTGCGTGACGCCGCTGGCGGCTTTGGCCTGGGCCAAAGATGCCGCCGACACCTGGGTCTTCGGCAAGACCGTTCCTTCCGAGCACGCCCAGAGCATCCGTTTTACCCAGAGCGGCGTGGTGGCCGAGGTGGCCGTCAAACCCGGCGATGTCGTTCGCGCCGGCCAGAAGCTGATCGCCCTGGATACACGCCAGGAACAGAAGGAACTGGAGATCATGGCGTTGGATGCCTCGGATATACCCATCACCGCGGCCCAGAAGGAACTGGAGTTCAAGCAGGCCCAGTTCAAGCGCAAAGACGACCTGCGCAAAAAGAACGTGGCCAGCGAGGCCGAATGGGAAGAGGCCAAGGCCGAGGCTGAATTGGCCGCCATCAAGATCGAAAAGGCCCGCCAGGACCAGCGCCAAGCCAGGCTCAAGATGGAGCGGCAGCAATTGCGCATCGAGGAGATGACGCTGGTCAGCAAGATTGACGGCATCGTGGAGAAGGTGGACCTGCACGTCGGCGAGACGGCCGATCCGACCAAGCCCGCCGTCACCATCGTCAAGAACGATCCGCTGTGGGTGGAGCTGTATCTGCCCACGGCCGCTTCTCGGCAACTGAAGATCGGGCAGGAATTGCCCCTGCGTTATGCCAACGATGCCGCCGCTCCGCTGCGCAGCGGGCGGATTATCTTCATGTCCCCGCTGGCCGATGCCGGCGCGGATCGGCAGTTGGTGCGACTGGAAATGGACAACAAACCCTCGGGCGATCAGCCGGCGATGGCCGCCGGTTTGCGCGTCCTGGTGGATGTGCCGTCGGCCGCGCCGCCCAAGGGCGCGGCGGCCAGGGAGTAACGACTCGTGGGATCAGGAATCGTCGAATCCTCCAGCCATGGCTCGGAATCCTCGTCGGCCGCCGGCGGACGCACGCGCCTGGTGCAGCGGCTGCTGGATGCCAGCGCTTCGCTGCCCCAGTTCATCAGTCATCTGCTGACCACGCAGGCGGTGATGGTGGCCGGGACCGAGGCCGCCGGTTTCCTGATTGAAAAGGACCCGGAGGGCAAGCCGGTTTTGCGCCTGATCTGCCATGTGCGCCCCGACGAATCCGACGCCGACACGCGGGCGGCGGCCGTGCAGGCTTTTCAGAACCTGGTGCAGCCCTGCGTGGCCCAGGGCAAGGATGGCGCCATCGAGGTGGGTTCGCCCGACGGTGGGGAGCCGCAATATTGCCTGGTCACCCTCTTGCGCAGCGAGGGCGAAGTAGTCGCTGCCGCGGCCGTCGTTACGCGATGCCGCGATGTGGAGCGAGCCCGCCAGCGTCTGGGCAGCATGCAACTGGTCGCCGGCTATTTCGACCTGTTCACGCTGCGGCGCATGTCCGAGCAGACCCATCTCGTGGCCCAGCGCCACCAGCATGTGCTGCAATATGCCTCGGCCATCGCCACCGCCGAGGGCTTTGCCTCCTCGGCCATGAACTTCTGCAACGAGCTGGCCACCCGCGCCGGCGCCACGCGCGTGGCTCTGGGCTGGCTCAAGGGTCGGCGCGTGCGCGTCAAGGCTCTGTCGCACACCGAAAAGTTCGACAAGAAGCAGGAACTGGTCGTGCAGCTCGAGCGCGTCATGGAGGAGTGCTACGACCAGGACGAGCCCGTGCGTTTTGATCCGGCCGGCGCCAGCACGCCCAACGTCACGCGCGCTGCCCGGCAGCACTCCCAGACCCAGGGCAACATCGTGGTCCTCTCCCTGCCCCTGCGCCGCCGCGAGCAGACCGTGGGGGTGCTGACGCTGGAATTCCCGCCGGCCCAGAAGCCCGACGACCATGCCGAAGCGGCCCTGGCGGTGGCCTCCCAACTGCTGGCCCCCCAGCTCTATGACCGCTACCAGAACGACCGCCTCATCATCGTCAAGGTCGGCCAGAGCATCCAGAACGTCGCCAAACTGGCCATCGGTCCGCGGCACATGCTGGCCAAGCTCATTATTCTGCTGGTCCTCGGCGCGGCGGCGTTTGTCTGGTTCTACAAGCCGATGTACCACGTCAACGCCTCTTTCCAGCTCCAGGCCAGCGACAAGCGCACGCTCTGCGCGCCGTTCGACGGCAAGCTGATCGAGGTCCATGTGCGGCCCGGCGCGATCGTGCGCCAGGACCAGGTGTTGGCCGAGTTCGACACCACCGACAAGCGCGAGGAACTGGACCGCTGGGAAGCCCAGGCTCGCGCCCGGCGCATCGCCGCCGACAACTTCCGGTCCGATCCCACCCGCCAGTCCGAAGCCCGCCAGGCCGAGGAGGAATACCGCTCGGCCATGGCCCAGGTGAACCTGCTCAAATACCAGATCGAGCAGGCCAGCATACGCTCCCCCTTTGATGGCATCGTCTGGCAGGGCGACCTGGTAGACATGAAGAACAGCCCCAAGCGCCAGGGCGATGAGCTGTTCCAGGTGGTGCGCAGCGAACCGGCCGATCCGCGGCGAATCGCCCTCGAGGCCGAGCTGGCCGTGGCCGAGCGCGATATCGAGGAAGTGCGGCGCGTCTTCCAGGCCCAGGTCCATCGGCGCAACAACGGCGACGGGGATGACGGCCGCCTGGCCACCAGCAGCAACCCGGCCGTGGACTACGGCCTGCGCCTCAAGCGGCTGGTGCCGGCCTCCGAGGCCAAGGAAGGGGCCAACGTCTATCGCCTTTACGCCGATGTCGTCCACGGCGCCGAGCCCCATCGCGCCGGTTTGGCCCCCGGCCTGGCCGGCGAGGCCCGCCTCAAGATCGAGCGCCGCCGCCTGCTCTGGATCTGGACACACCGCCTGGTGGAATACCTGCAGTTGAAACTGTGGATGTAGTGGGGCCCCCGGCCCGCGCCTGCGATGGTGCCCATGGAAAAGCTTAGACCCACTTTTTCCGAATCGTGGTATCGGGTGGCCGAACTGCGGGCCAAGCTGCGCGCCAGTACCCAGGTCTCGCGCCAATACTATCGCGGCGAATTGTGGTACGTCGTCCGCGACCCCGCCGGCAACCAGTTCCACCGCCTCTCCGCGCCGGCGTACCGCTTCGTAGGCCTGCTGGACGGCACCCGCACCGTCACCGAAGCCTGGGACCTGGTCGGCGGCCAGCTCGCCGATGATGCCCCCACGCAAAACGAAATCATCCAGATTCTCTCCCAGCTGCACTCGGCCAACCTGCTGGAGGCCGACGTCAGCCCCGACGCCGCCGTACTCCTGCGCCGCCACAAGCGCATGATGAAGCGCCAGTGGCAAGGGCGGATGATGAACCTGCTCTTCCCGCGCATCCCTCTGTGGGACCCCGACCGGTTCCTTCAGCGCTGGATGCCGGCGGTCAGGCCGCTGTTGTCGTGGTTCGGCGCAGCCGTCTGGCTGGTGGTGGTGATCTGGGCGATTCTGACCATCCTGCCGCGCTGGAGCGGCCCCGACGGCCTGATGGCCGCCGCCAGCCGCGCCATCGACGTGGCCGGCCACCCCGAACGCGCCTTTTTCCTGTGGCTATCCTTCGTGCTGATCAAGGCCATCCACGAGCTAGGCCACGCCTTTGCCTGTCGGCGCTTCGGCGGCGAGGTGCACGAACTGGGCATCATGTTCCTGGTCTTCATCCCCACGCCCTACGTCGATGCCTCCAGCGCCTGGGGCTTCCCCAGCAAATGGGCCCGCATCTTCGTGGGGGCGGCCGGCATGGTCATCGAACTGTTCGTGGCCGCCGTGGCCGCATTTGTCTGGGCCAATACCGGACCGGGCTTCATCCACGACCTGGCGTACAACACCATGCTCATCGCCAGTGTCTCCACGGTGCTGTTCAACGCCAACCCGCTGCTGCGCTACGACGGCTACTATATGCTGGCCGACTGGCTGGAGATCCCCAACCTCCGCTATCGTTCGACCGAGTATTCCCTGGGGCTCATCAAGCGCCATCTGTTCAGGGTCAAGAGCCCCCAGCCCCTGCCCCCGCCGGGTCAGCGTCTCTGGCTGCTGCTGTACGCGGTGCTTTCGGGCATCTATCGCGTCTTCGTGGGCCTGATGATCATCCTGATCGTCTGGGATCGCGTGCCCATTCTGGGCGTGCTGATGGCCCTGGGCGGCATCGTGACCTGGCTGGTGGTGCCGCTGTTCAAGACCACCAAGTACCTGCTCCTGGAACCGGAACTGCATCGCAAGCGACCGGGGGCCATCGCCTGGACGCTGGGCTTCGTTGCCGCGTGCGTGGCCTTCATCGGCTTCTTGCGCATGCCCCAGAACATCCAGGGCACGGCCGTCCTGGAGTCCTCGCGCCGCCAGCTTCTGCGGGCCCGCGAAGAGGGCTTTGTGACGCAGATTCTGGTCCAGGATGGCCAGACGGTCACAGCCTCGCAGCCGATCCTCGTCTGCCAGGCCCCGCGCCTCACCGCCGCCTTACTGACCACACGCGCTGAAGAACGGCGCCTGCAGGCCAAGCTCGAAGCCGATCTGGCCGATCCTGAAAAACAAGCCGAAGCCCTCATCGACCAGGCGGAACTGCGCCGCGTGCGCCGCGACCTGCAGCGCCTGGAGACCCGCGCCGCCGACCTCACCATCCGGGCGCCGTTTGACGGTGAGGTGGTCGCCCCGCGACTTGACGACCTGATGGGCAAATATCTCCAGAGCGGCGAGGAGATCGCCACCGTCTACCAGCCCGGGTCCATCCAGGCTCCCGTGGCTTTGGATCGTTCCGATGCCCAGCTTCTGCTCATGGAGCCGCAGTTTCAGATTCGTGTGCGCCTCTCCAGCAACGTCAGCCAGGAAATCCCAGGCTCGCTGGACCCGGATTTTGTCGTCACCGCCCAGCGCGAACTGGAGCCGGCCCTGACCCAATTGGGCGGCGGGCAGTTCGCCGCCGACCCCCGCGATCCCGGCGGCCGCCGCCTGGCCGAGCCCGTGTTCCGCGTCCCGGTGAAATTGACCGTTGCCGGCGCTGCCTGCCTGCCCGGGCAGCGTGCCTATGTGCGCTTTGACCTGGCCAAGCGTCCGCTCTGGTGGCAGTGGAAGCGCAAGGTCCTGCAACTCATCCAGCAGCACAGCCATGCCCAGTGGCTCTAAGCGGCCGTACTGATGTCCACCACCGCCTCCCAGGAACTGTTCGCCATCTTTAACGCTCGCCGCGTCAAAGCCCCCGACCTGCGCGGGCTGGACGCGATGGCCAATGGCGTAAAGGGCTGGCTGCGCAACCACCGGCCGATCCTGCGCCGGCTGCGCAAGGCGGCCCAGCGCGTGGAGTTCCTCGAAGGCGAGATTCACGCCCTTTCGGCCACGCGCTTCCGCGAAGAGGCCCAGAGCCTGCGCGAGCTGGCCGCCGTGGGTAAACTTCAGGGTCCCTCGCTGGATCGTGCCCTGGCCCTGGCTCGCGAAGCGGTGGTGCGCGGCATCGGCCTGCGCCCGTTTCCGGTGCAGATCATGGCCGCGCTGGCCATGTACGAAGGCGCCATCATCGAGCTGGCCACCGGCGAAGGCAAAACCCTCACCGGCGCCATGACCGCCGCCTTGTGGGCCTGGGCCGGCCGGCCGGTGCATATCATCACTGTCAACGATTACCTCGTGCAGCGCGACGCTCACGAGATGGGCCCCATCTATAAGCTGCTGGGGCTGGATGTGGGCTTCATTGTTCACGAAACCACGCCCCAGGAGCGCATCGACCACTATCGCCGCGGCGTGGTCTACTGCACGCAGAAGGAACTGGTCGCCGATTTCCTCCGCGACCAGATCATGCTCGGAAACCTGCGCACCGCCAGCCAGACCTCGGTCATGATGCTGGGGGGCCTGCGCAGCGCCGCGCTTCAGGTGCCCGGCCTGTTCCGCTGCATCGTCGACGAGGCCGACAGCGTGCTCATCGACGAAGCCGTTACGCCCCTGATCATCTCCAACAACCCCGACGACGAGCCCAATGCCGCCCTCTATGCCGAGGCCCACCGGCTGGCGCGCCAGCTCGAGGCCGGCCGCGATTTCCACATCGATCGCACGGTCCGTCAGTGCGAGTTGACCGGCCGCGGACAGCGCCGCCTCGAGGAACTGGCCGCCGGCAGCGGCTTCTGGCGCGGCAAGCGCCGCCGCGAAGAACTGGTCAGCCAGGCGCTGACCGCCCATTGGTGTTTCCACCGCGACGAGCAATACCTGGTCGACCAGGAGGGCAAGGTGCTGATCATCGACGAATTCACCGGGCGCATCATGGCCGACCGCTCCTGGCGCCACGGCCTGCACCAGGCCATCGAGGTCAAGGAAAACGTCAAGATCACCGCCGACAAGGAGAACCTGGCCCGCCTCAGTTTCCAGCGATTCTTTCGCCAATATCCCATGCTCGCCGGCATGACCGGCACCGCCTGGGAATCGGCGCCCGAAATCTGGCAGATTTATGGCCGGCCGGTCGTGCGCATCCCCACCAACAAGCCCTGTATCCGCAAACACCTGCGGACCCGTTTATATCCCACGATGGAGCACAAGTGGCAGGCGGTCACGCAGCGCATCCAGCAGTTGCATGACCGCGAGATCCCCATTCTCGTAGGCACGCGCAGCGTCGCCGCCAGCGAGGAACTCAGCCGCCGCCTGACGACCCTGAACATCGCGCATCGTGTCTTGAACGCCACGCAGACTGCCCAGGAAGCCAACATCGTCGCCCAGGCCGGACAAAAGGGGGCCATCACCGTTGCCACCAACATGGCCGGCCGCGGCACCGACATCAAGCTGGCCCGCGGCGTAGCCGAACTCGGCGGCCTGCATGTCATCGCCACCGAGCCTCATGGCTCGGGTCGCGTGGATCGCCAGCTTTTTGGCCGCGCCGGCCGCCAGGGCGACCCCGGCTGCGCTCAGATGTTTTGCAGCATCGAAGACGACCTGTTTGTGCGGCACGCCCGCCACCTGCGCAAGGTATGGCGCGCCGTCGGTGCCCGCGCCCTGATCCGCCACGCGCAGGCCAACGCCGAGCGCATCGCCCGCTTCAACCGCAAGCAGGTCCTCCGCGCCGACGACTGGATGGATGAGTCCCTGCCGTTCTGAGCGTGATGCGATGCGTTGCCCACAGGGCCGTGGCAATAGGCGTTGCCTGCTCTGGCGCATCTGAAGCCATCATGCGCGGCCGGCGGCGGACACTCGCGCTGACACGGAACCCGTAGGGTCCGCCGGGCCGCGGTCGATAGATCGTCGTCCAGCCATGGTGCAGGCTCCGGCGCATGATCGCGCATTACCGCGTCCGCGCGCGGCCGTCGGCGGACGCTATCCCCGACCCGCTGTGGCTGTCACCGCATCCACCTTCGCCTCCAGCCGATCGATCTTGCGATGCAACTGCATGACCTCGTGGTGGGCCTTGAGGTTTACCTGGTACTCCAGGTCAGCGCGAATGTGGTCGCGCTGGGCCTGGCGCTTCTGGCTGGTCAGCACAAACATCGTCAGCAAAATGGCTTCAAAGCCAATGATAAAGCAGAGCGTGAAAAACGTCGGCGGTTCATCGGGCAGCACCATCGTTTTCTCCGGATACAGGCGTCGCCACGCGATCCAGTTGATGCTGATCCAGGCGACCAGAAACACCACGTTCAGCGCCAAAAACCACTGGCTGGCGCCGAAGTCCGCCACCTTGTCCATCAGCCGCTGCAAGCGCGACGTCTGCTCCTCCACCGCCTCGTTGACGTTGCGGATGCCGCGGCAGCGGTCCACCATCTCGCGCTGCCGGCGGCTCAGCACCTGCAGCACGTGGATCGCCGCCTTGGGGTGGTTTTCCAGGAACGCATAGAAGTCCCGCCGATCCAGCGCCAGCAGCACCGATGGCTCGGTGGTCCGCGCCGTGGCGGTGCGCGGTCCGCCGTCCAGCAGCGACAGCTCCCCGAAAAAGCTGCCTGCCCGCAGCACTCCCAGCGTAATCTCGGCCTGCGTTTCTCCCGGCGCCGAGACCACCACCGTGCCCGACTGCACGATGAACATCTCCTCGCCCGGCTCGCCGATCCACAGGATCGTCTGGTTGGCTCCATATTCGCGCGGCCGCAGCAGTTGCCCCAGTTGCTCAAGCTGGACCGCGTCCAGCGAAGCAAAGAGCGGAATCGACGCAAGCATATCGCTGTTCATCAGTGTTCCTCGGTTGACTGGGTTCTCACGCCATCACTTGACCAGCGCCGCCTGGCCCAGCAGCAGCGGTCCGGCCACCTCCAGGCCATCGGCCGGCCGGACGCTGCCTATGATTGCCCCATAGTGTGCAGTCCCCGGCCACCGCCGGCTGGTACGCCCACGGCTGGGCGTCTGGCGTTGCGTCGCCGCCGCCGGCTGCTATTCTGCGTAACCTTTGTCCGACAGGCTTCACGAAAGGAACCTCATGCCCCAACACACTGACACCTTGGCGATTCATGCCGGCCAGGCACCCGACCCGGCCACCGGCGCCCGTGCCGTGCCCATTTTCCAGACTACCAGCTACGTATTCAAGGACAGCCAGCACGCCGCCGACCTGTTTGCCCTGCGGGCCTTTGGCAACATCTATACGCGCCTGATGAACCCTACCACCGATGTGCTGGAAAAGCGCCTCGCCGCCCTGCACGGCGCAACGGGCGCGGTGGCCACCGCCTGTGGCCAGGCGGCGGTGCTCTATTCCATCCTCAACATCACCAGCGCCGGGCAGAACTTCGTCAGCGGCTCCAATCTCTACGGCGGCACGCTGACCCTCTTTTGCCATACCCTCAAGCGCTTCGGCATCGAGGCCCGCCTGGTGGACTCCTCCAATCCCGAAAATTTCCGCAAGGCCATCGACAAGAACACTCGCCTGGTCTATTCCGAATCCCTGGGCAACCCGCGCAACAATGTCGACGACTTTGCCGCCATCGCCAAGGTCGCCCATGAAAACGGCCTGCCGTTTGTGCTGGACAACACCGTGGCCCCGCCGCCGCTGTTTAATCCCTTTGAACATGGCGTCGATATTGCCGTCTATTCCCTGACCAAGCTGATCGGCGGCCACGGAACCACCATGGGCGGCATCATCATTGAGAAGGGCGACTTTGACTGGAAAGCCTCCGGCAAATACCCCGAGATCACCGCGCCCGACCCATCCTACCATGGCGTGAATTTCTGGGATGCTTTTGGCAACCACCCTAGGGCCGTGGCTCCTGGGCTGGCCTATGTGCTGAAAGTGCGCTGCGGCCTGCTGCGCGATACCGGCGCGTGCATCTCGCCCTTCAATAGCTTCCAGATCCTCCAGGGACTGGAAACATTGCCCCTGCGCGCCCGCCAGCATGTGGCCAATGCCCAGAAGGTCGCCGAGTTCCTCTCTGGCCACCCGGCCGTGGCTTGGGTCAACTATCCCGGCCTGCCCAGCCATCCCGATCATGCCAAGGCCCGCAAGTATTTCCCGCTGGGCCCCGGCGCCATCATCGGCTTTGGCATTCGCGGCGGCCTGGAGGCCGGCAAACGTTTCATCAACTCCGTGAAGCTGCTCTCGCACCTGGCCAACATCCTCGATGCCAAGTCGCTGGTGATCCACCCGGCCAGCACCACCCACCAGCAACTGACGCCCCAGGAGCAGGTCCAGGCCGGCGTAACCCCCGACTTTGTGCGCTTGTCGATTGGCTTGGAGGATGTGCGCGATATCATGGCCGACCTCGACCAGGCGCTTAAACAGTCACAATAGCACCGCGCAGCGCCTTGCAGCCCCGGCGGGTGTGCTTGATCCGTCGGCTTGGCATTTTGCGCTTTGTCTTTTAACTTGTGCATTGATCCTGCCGCATGACCCAGGACGCTTCCAGCACGCCCCGTCCGCCGCGCCGTACCCAGTCGGACCCGCCCGACTCCGCGCGCTCGGTGGGCTATACGGAAGCCAAAACCGTCCGCCTGGCTACCGAGAAGGAGCCCCTGACGCTGGAAAGCGGCGCCAAAATCGGCCCGGTGGATGTCGAATATGAAGCCTACGGCCAGCTCTCACCGGCCCGCGACAATGTGATCCTCGTGCTGCATGCGCTTTCAGGAGATGCCCACGTCGCCGGCTGGGACCGCCGCGCCCAGGAAACCGGCCGCACTTATCGCCTCAAGAGCGCCGGCTGGTGGGACAGCATCGTCGGCCCGGGTAAACCCCTGGATACCCATCGCTATTTTGTTGTCTGCTCCAATTTCCTGGGCAGCTGCTACGGCACCACCGGCCCCGGCTGCGTCGATCCTGCCACCGGCCGTCGCTACGCACTGGGTTTCCCCGTGGTCAGTGTGGCCGACTGGGTGCGCCTGCAGGCGAGATTGCTGGATGCCCTGGGCATCGACACCGTGGAGGCGGTCATCGGCGGCTCCCTGGGCGGTCAACAAGCCATCGAGTGGTCCTTGGCCTATCCCGGCCGGGTGCGCCGGGCCATCGTGCTGGCCGCTTCCGCGAGGCTGTCCAGCCAAGGTGTGGCCTTCAATGCGGTAGGGCGGCAAGCCATCCTCAACGACCCCAACTTCCGGGGCGGCCACTACTATGACGCCCAGCCGCCGCACCACGGCCTGGCCGTGGCCCGCATGATGGCCCACATTACCTATCTGTCCGAAGAAGGCATGGCCCGTAAGTTCGGCCGGCGCCGCCACAACCAGAAGCCCAACAGCGGCTTTGAATCCGAGTTCGAGGTCGAGCGCTACCTCGAGCACCAGGGCCGCTCGTTTGTCGAGCGCTTCGACGCCAACAGCTACCTGTACATCAGCAAGGCTATGGACGGGTACGACGCCGCCGAGCAGTGGGGCGGCGGCGACCTGGTCGAGGCCTGCCGCCGCATCGAGTCGCGCACCATGGTCGTCAGCTTCTCTTCCGACTGGCTTTATCCACCGGCCCAGTGCCGCGAGCTGGCGCTGTCGCTCTGCCGCGCCGGCAAGTCCGTCACCTACGTGGACGTGCCTTCGGCCTATGGCCACGATGCCTTCCTGGTTGAGACCAAACCCGTGGGCGACCTGGTCAGGAGTTTCCTGGCATCATGAACGCGCAGCGCCTGCACAAGATCCTGGCCCACGCCGACGACCCGGCTCTGCGCAAGCTGTCGTTGGAAGAACTGGAGCAACTGCTGCAGCAGGCCCGCGCCGCCATGCCGCCAACACCCGCCGCCGACACCCGTCCCCAGCGCTGGCAGGACCAGATCATCCAGCAGCACATTCGTCCCGGCTCGCGCGTGCTGGACCTGGGCTGCGGCAGCGGCGAACTCCTGGCCCGCCTGATCGAGCACAAACAGGTGCGCGGCCAGGGCGTGGAGCTGGATGCCCAGAGGGTCTATCAGTGCGTGGCCCGCGGTGTGCCGGTGTTTCAGTCCAACCTGGACATGGGCCTGCGCGGCTTCGCCGACCAGAGCTTTGATTACGTCGTGCTGGAGGAAACGCTCCAGACCCTTCACCGCCCGACCGACGTGCTCCAGGAGATGCTGCGCGTCGGGCGCTGCGGCGTGGTGTCCTTCCCCAACTTCGCCTACTGGCGCGTGCGGCTGGACCTGGGCCTGCGCGGGCGCATGCCCATCACCGAGCGCCTGCCCTATCGCTGGCACAATACGCCCAATATCCACCTGCTGAGCCTCCAGGATTTCCTGGACTGGTGCCTGAAGCACGAGGTTCAGGTGGTGCAAGGCCACGTCCTGGCCGACGGCGTCGTGCGCCAACTGGCCCCGCGCGACAACCTCTTCGCCGAAGAGGCCCTGCTGGTGGTCGAGCGCCGCTAGGACGGCGCCAGCCGCCTCCATCTCGGCTGCGACCATCCGCTCTATTTCGGCAGATCGTTCAGATGGTCGATCAACGTCCGCAGCCGTCCCTGGTCGCGCTTGTTGAAGCGGAAGACCAGCCGCGGCATCTCTGCCAGCGCCGGCTCATCCCTCTCCACCGGAAGCGCCGCGCTGACGCGCAGTGGCCCCTGGCTGATGTCGGCAAAGAGCCGATTGATCTCCTGCAGTTGCCGGGCCGTGGGGGCGCGGTGCAGACGCATGACCAGGTCGCTGCGCGTATAGCGCAGGCTGTGGTAGTTGCTGTAGAAGTGCTGGATGTGGGCGATGGCCTCCCGGGCGTCGTCGGTCACCTTGAACAGGTGCAGGTCATCCCGGCTGATGAAGCCGCGCTCCAGCAGTTGATGGCGGGTGTAGTCCACCCACTCGGTCCAGAAGCTGCCGCCGGGCCGGTCCAGAAAAACGATCGGCACGGGTACCGATTTTCCCGTCTGCACCAGCGTCAGCACCTCAAAACTTTCATCCAGCGTGCCAAACCCGCCCGGAAACATCACCACGGCGCTGGCCGCCCGCACAAACATCAGCTTGCGGGTGAAAAAGTACTTGAAATTGATCAGCTTCTTATCCTGTGCGATGTGGATATTGGTGGACTGTTCAAAGGGCAGGCGAATGGCCAGCCCAAACGACGGCTCGGCCCCCGCGCCACCGTGTCCGGCGGCCATGATGCCTCCGCCGGCCCCGGTGATGACCATCCATCCCGCCTGCACCATCCCCCGGGCGAAAGCCTCGGCCTGCCGATAATCCGGGTCATTTTCGGCCGTTCTCGCTGAGCCAAAGATGCTGACCTTGCGCACGTCACGGTAGGGGGCGAATACCTTCAGCGCGTAACGCAATTCCTTCAGCGACTTGTTGATGAGCTTGATGTCGCCCCGGTTGGTCTGGTCGCGCAGCAGCTTGATGGCGCTCTGCACGATCTGCGCCACCAGGTCGCCGTCCTGGACGCCCTCCAGCGCCGCCACCAGCTCCGCCGCCAGCGAGTGAATGCCCGTCAGTTCCGCGACGGGCACGCGGTGCGGAGCCTCCGTGGTCTCCTGCGACTGCTCCAGGTCTTCAAAGGCGTCCGGGCGAACGGGTTCTGACTTCATGGGTCAAGGTGATATACGGCTGCGCGCCGAGGGTCAAACGCTTTTGGGGCTCCGCCCCAGCGCGCAAAACAACTCCTTCCCCTGCGACTCCATCGCAACCTGCCGCATCGGCCGCGCCAGTCACCGGCGCGCCGGCTTCCGGGCCGCAACTTTGTCCGCCGCCTTGATGGCCCGCGCCGCCTTGTCGGCGTCCTCGGAGCTGTCCAGCCCGATGTAGGCGATGAAGTTACGCCCCAGCACGGCCGCCGACACTCCGCGCACGCTGACCCCGGCATCACTGATGGCCCGCAACAGCTTCGCGCCAAGCCCCGGCTTGTCGGGGCCTTCAACGCGCAGAGTGGGTATGTTGCTGGCCGGCGCCCAGCCCGCCGCGCGGGCGGCTTCGGTCGCCTTCTTACCTTTCACGGGCGTGATGAACGCCACACCGGAACCGGGCTTGTCCGGCCTTCGCCGGGCGATCAGGCATTCCAGCGAGGCTCCGGTTCCAGCCAGAGGCTCCAAGGCCCCGGCCAGACCGCCCGGCTGGTCGACCATCTCCACCGCCCAAACCTCGACCTTGCTGACTTTCAGTGCCATAGGCTGCTCCTTTCCTTGCGGCGCCCATCCGGGACGCCTGGATGTGTCTGTTCTGTAGGCATTATAACGCTCGGCTACGTCCGGATAACGCTAAATCCGGCCGATTGGCCCGCCTGGTGCGCCCTTGCCGGAAAGTGGGGCTGTGCGCTGGACGATGCCAGCACTATGGCAACAGCAACCCTCCCTCAACCGCCCAAGTCCCGCCTGGAAGCCGCTACCATGCACGACCAGCGCGGACCCTCGCGCGAGATGCTCATCGCCGCCGCCGCCCTTTGGGAAGCCGACCACCCCGACGACTCGGCCGGTTGGCCCATCTGGATCTACAACATCTCCGATGGCGGCGTGGCCTTCCGCACCCAGCGAGTGGTGGACATGGGCGCTGCCCACTACATTCGCCTGGCGGCCGGACCGCTGAAGCTCGAGACGCGCCTGCGCCTCATCTGGTGCCATCGCCGCGATGACACCCTCTTTGAGGTCGGCGCCGAATTCGTCGCTTAGCTGTATCGTTCACCGGTAGCAGGGGGGACCAGCGGCCCACCTGGGAAAATGGCCTCTTCATCGCTCTGCTGCGCCGAACAGCGCATCGACAAACCGCTGCGGGTCGAAGGTCTCGATGTCCTCCGGAGTTTCGCCCAGGCCAACGAATTTGACCGGGATGCTGGTCTGCTCGCGAATGGCCAGCACCACCCCGCCCTTGGCGGTGCCGTCCAGTTTGGCCAGGACGATGCCGCTGACCTGGACCGCCTGTCCGAAAATCCTGGCTTGTTGAATGGCGTTCTGCCCGGTGGTGGCATCCAGCACCAGGAGCGTCTCGTGCGGCGCGCCGGCGATCCGCTTGGCCACCACGTCGCGGATCTTCACCAGTTCCCGCATCAGGTGGTCCTGGGTGTGCAACCGCCCGGCGGTATCGACAATGAGCACATCGAAATTGCGCGCCTTGGCCGCCTCGCAGGCGTCGTAAGCCACCGCCCCGGGATCCGCCCCCATCTTGTGCTTGACGATCTCCACGCCGATGCGCGACGCCCAGATCGAAAGCTGTTCCACCGCTGCGGCCCGGAAGGTGTCGCTGGCCGCCACCATGACCTTCTTGTGCAACTGGTTTTTCAGCAGCCAGGCCAGCTTGGCGATGCTGGTGGTCTTGCCCGCCCCGTTGATCCCCGCCACCAGGATGACCGTGGGTCCGCTGGCGGTGAACTTCAACTCACGATCGGCCGGCGGCCAGTTGGCCAGTAGCTGCTCGCGGATCACCAGTCGCGCCTCGGCGGCGTTCTTGATCTTGCCCAGCCGCCAGCGGTTGCGCACCTCGTTGATGAGCTTCTCGACGTTGGCCACCCCCATGTCCGCGCGGATGAATCGCTCCTCCAGCTCCGCCAAAAAGGCATTGTCGATCTGCCGGCCCGGCACGAACAGCGTGCCGATGTCGGTATTGAGCACCTCGACGGTCTTCTTGAGCGCGCCCTTGAGTCTGTCCAGAGTCTTGGAAAAAAAGCCCATGGTCGTCTTGCGGTTGCGTGGTTGAAGCCAACTCCTAGGCAGGCTCCGAGCCGTTGATCTTGTCGGCCAGCGCCGGATCGCCGGTCAAGGCGCGGTGTTCCTTCAGAACCGCGTCCAGCACGCCGTTGATGAAGGCCGCGCTCTGTTCGGTGGAAAACTGCTTGGCCAACTCGATGGCTTCGTCAATGGCCACCTTGGGCGGCGTGCGCAGGTTCGTCATCTCCCAGACCGCCAGCCGCAACAGGTTGCGATCCACCACCGGCTGGCGATGCACCGGCCACTGCGGGGCCAGCCGCTCCACCCACCGATCCGAAATCTCGCGCTGGTCCCAGGCGGCCTGCGCGGTCTCCAGAGCGGCATGGGCCGTATCCGGCTCCTGGGTGCTGTCCCGAACCAGTTGTCTGGCCATATTCTGGTCGGCGGCGCCGTTGGTATCCCATAGAAACAGGATCTGCATCGCCAACTCGCGGATTTTCCGCTTTTTGAGCATGTGGGCAGGGTATAACAACCACGCTGTGCTGGCAACGGCGCCACGTCTTGCCGCCTGCGAACACTTTGCCCGTCGGTCTATCATCCAGTAATGTCGCCACTCGCCATGGAGCAGCATCGCTACCATCGCCAGGAAATCCTGCCCCAGATTGGCGCCGCCGGCCAGCGCCGCCTGGCCGAGGCGCAGGTTCTGCTCATCGGCTGCGGCGCCCTGGGTAGCGTCGTGGCCGAGCAACTCGTGCGCGCCGGCCTCGGGCGTCTTCGTCTGGTGGACCGCGATCTGGTCGAATGGACCAACCTCCAGCGGCAGGTTCTCTTTGATGAAAAGGATGCTCGCCAGGCCCTGCCCAAGGCCGTTGCCGCTGCCCAGCGCCTGGCCGCCGTCAATTCCACAGTCGCAGTTGAACCCAAAGTGACTGACGCCCACGCCGCCAACATTCAGCCCCTGGCCGACGGTTGCCCGCTTATCATCGATGCAACCGACAACGCCGCCACGCGATACCTCATCAACGATCTATCGGTGCAGCGCGGTCTGCCGTGGATTTACGGTGCTTGCATCGGCACCGAAGGTCGCGTGATGGTGCTGCAGCCGCCCAACACGGCCTGCCTGCGCTGCATCTATCCCCAGCCACCGGGAGCCGGCGAATTGCCCACTTGCGATACCGCCGGCGTCCTGGGCCCGGCGGCGGCCGTGGTGGGGGCCCTGCAGGCCGCGATGGCTGTAAGGCTTCTGGTCAGCGGCTCCTGCCCCGATCAGCTGCTAAGCCTCGATGTATGGGCCGCCCAGTGGCGAGGCATCGAGACTATCGCGGCTCGCTCCGCCGCGTGTCCGTGCTGCGGCCTGCGACGCTTTGAATTCTTGGAGGCCACCGAGCAGACGCCGATCACTCTCTGCGGCCGCCAAGCCATTCAGGTGCGCGGGACGCCAGGCACGGTCCTTGACCTGCCCCAACTGGCTCAGCGTTGGTCGGGCATGGAAGACGTTCAGCTCTCGCCCTACCTGCTGCGGGGTCGGGTCGCCGGGGCGCAACAGCTCAGCCTGACGGTCTTTGCCGATGGGCGCACCATCGTCCACGGAACCGATGACCCCGGCCGCGCCCGCTCGCTGGTGGCCCGTTTTGTTGGATCGTAAAACTATGCTAATTATGTAATTAAGGAAACTGATCGCTTGTCAGTTGACATTGTACTACTTGCCTGTAGGATGAGTAGGAATTGACCGGCACGGATCGGAACATTACTCAAGGCACCAGCCTCAACCACGGAAGCGTCCTATGGTACGGCTGTCGGCCGTGCAGTAAGCTCAGGTCCCCTTGAAGGAGAACACCCATGCCTCGCAAACCCGAAGCGACCACCTACAACAGCGTCATCGACACCGTCGGCGGCACGCCGCTCATTCGCCTCAACCGCGTTGTTCCTCGCGATGGCGCCATCGTGCTGGCCAAGTGCGAGTTTTTTAATCCCCTCTCTAGCGTCAAGGACCGCATTGGCGTGTCGATGATCGAAGCCGCCGAGCGCGACGGCAAGATCGACCGCGACACCATCATCGTCGAGCCCACCAGCGGCAACACCGGCATCGCCCTGGCCTTCGTGTGCGCAGCGCGCGGCTATCGGTTGATTCTGACCATGCCCGAGTCCATGAGCATCGAGCGCCGGCGCCTGCTCAAGGCCCTGGGCGCCCAGGTCGTGCTCACGCCGGCCGCCGACGGCATGCGCGGCGCCATCCAGCGCGCCGAGCAGATTCTGTCCGAGCACAAGAAGAGCTACATGCCCCAGCAGTTCGACAATCCGGCCAATCCGGACATTCACCGCAAGACCACCGCCGAGGAAGTCTGGGCCGACACCAAGGGCGCTTTGGATGTTTTCGTGGCTGGGGTCGGCACCGGCGGCACGCTCACCGGCGTGGGCGAAGTGGTCAAGAGCCGCAAGAGCGGCGTGCGAATGGTGGCCGTCGAGCCCGTGGCCTCGCCGGTGATCAGCCAGACGCTGGCCGGCGAAGCGCCCAAGCCCGGCCGTCATAAGATCCAGGGCATCGGCGCCGGCTTTGTCCCCAAGAACCTGAACCTGAAAATCGTCGATGAGGTGCTGACCGTCAGCGACGAAGAGGCCTTCGAGTGGGCTCGCCGCCTGCACCGCGAAGAAGGTCTCTTCGGCGGCATCAGCAGCGGGGCCAATCTGGCCGCCGCGGCCCGCTTGGCCACTCGCCCCGAAAACAAGGGCAAGGTCCTGGTGGTGGTGCTGCCCAGTATTGGCGAGCGCTATCTCAGTACGCCGCTGTTCGAACAGGAATAACTTTCAGAACCGCTGCGGCCTGCGTGGTTCCGGCCGCAGCGCTTCTGCTGTCCACTGGCTTTACAAGGAATGGCTCCACTATGTCCGCTCAGATCACGACCGCCCATGTCACCTGGCACGAAGGCTCCGTCACGCGCGAGGAGCGCCAGCAGCTGCTCAACCAGAAAGGCGTTACCGTCTGGATGACCGGGCTGTCGGCCTCGGGCAAGAGCACCATCGCCTGCATTCTGGAGCAGATGCTGCTTCACAGGAAAAAGCACGCCTATCGCCTCGATGGCGACAACATCCGCTTCGGCCTTAACGCCGACGGCAAGACCTTGGCCGAAAAACGCGGCTATGAGCCTCCCGCCGCCCAGCGCTTTGGGCTGGCCTTCTCGGCCGAGGACCGCATGGAAAACATCCGCCGCATCGGCGAGGTCGCCAAGCTCTTTACGGATGCCGGCGTCATTGCCATCACCAGTTTCATCAGCCCCTATCGCCGGGACCGCGACGCGGTGCGCGCCAGCCTGAAGCCCGGGGAGTTCATCGAGGTCTACGTCAAAGTCAGCCTCGAAGCCGCCGAAAAGCGCGACCCCAAGGGCCTTTACAAGAAGGCCCGCGCCGGCCAGCTCAAGGGTTTCACCGGCATCGACGATCCCTACGAGGCGCCCGAAAAGCCCGAGATCGTCATCGACACCGAAACCATGCCTCCCGAGGAGGCCGCCGCCCTGATCCTCAAGAAGCTGGAAGCCGGCGGCTACCTGGCGGCCTGAGGGTTGCCCCGCTTGTCCAACGGGCTTTGACCATGGTGGGCCATGGCTTTTGTTGACCTGCATTCACATTCCACCGCCTCCGACGGCACGCTGTCGCCGGCCGAGCTGGTTGGCCACGCCATGCAACTGGGGCTCAGCGGCCTGGCCCTGACCGACCATGACACCATCGCTGGCCTGGACCAGGCCGCCGCCGAGGCCAAACGCCTGGGGATCGACTTTATCACCGGTATCGAAATCTCCTGCGCCTATCGCAGTCCGGGTACGCTGCATCTGCTGGGCTACTGCGTCGATCCGCACAGCCCGCGCCTGCTGGAACTGACTCGGCAACTCATCGACGCCCGCGACAACCGCAACCCGCGCATGATCCAGCGACTCAATCAACTGGGCCTGGACGTGAGCATGGACGAGTGGCGGCAGGAAGCCGGCGGCACGGTGGTAGGCCGCCCGCACTTGGCCGCCATTCTTCAGCGCAAGGGCTACGTCAAGACGCGACAGGAAGCCTTCGACAAGTACCTGGGCCAAAACGGCCTGGCTTATGTCGACAAGGAACGCATGCCGCCGCGCCAGGCGCTGGCGCTGATCAAGCAGGCGGGGGGCCTGTGCGTGCTGGCCCATCCCAGCCAGCTCGCCTGCCGCGACCAGGCCGAACTGGATAGCCTGGTCGCCGACCTGGTGGAACTGGGTTTGGTGGGCATCGAGGTGCTGCACAGCGACCACAGCCCGCAGCAGGTACAGGCCTACACCCAGTTGGCCCATCGCCACAAACTGCTGACTACCGGCGGCAGCGATTTCCACGGCGCCAACAAAAAGCACATTGAGCTGGGCTGGGTCAACGGCCAGCGCGTCCCGCGGCTGTTCCTGGAGCAGCTCCTGCAACGACACCACGACCTTGTCGCTTCTCATCCATGAGCACCCCCAGCGAACAACTGGATCTGACGGCGCTGAACGAGCTGTTGGCCACGGCCGAGCCGGCCAGGATCGTGGCCTGGTCGGTGGCGCAGTTCGCCGATCGCCTGGTCATGTCCTCCTCGTTTGGCGCTGAGTCGGCCGTGCTGATTCACCTGGCCATCCAGCACAGGCCTGACATCAAGATCATCTTTGTGGATACGGGATTCCTGTTCCCCCAGACGCATCAGTTCATGGAGCAGTTGCGCCAGCGTTTCTCCCTGAACATCTGGAGCTACCGCACGCTGCACGATCCGTTCGCCTATCTGCACCAGGCCGCCGAGGACAACCCCCAATACCGCAAGGACGTGGAAGCCTGCTGTGCGGCCAATAAGAACGAGCCCTTCGAGCGAGCCATGAAACAACTGGCCCCGGCCGCCTGGTTGCGCGGTATTCGCGGTGGCCAGTCCGACACGCGCCGCGCCGCCCGCCCCATCGAATGGTCCAAGCGCTATGGCTGCTATGCGATCTCGCCGCTGCTGCAGTGGGGCAGCCGCCAGTTGTATCAGTACATGAAGCAGCACGATCTACCCCGCCATCCGCTGGTGGACCAGGGCTATTTGTCCGTCGGTTGCAATCCCCTCTCCTGTACCCGGCCGGTGCAAATCGGCGAGGATGCCCGCTCGGGTCGCTGGGCCGGCAAGGCCAAGACCGAGTGCGGCCTGCATCTGGACTCGCTGGACTCCTCCGGGCTTTAAGGGCAATCCCAGTGGACCGTGGGCCACCAGGCGGGCTATGCTTGGTGTAGGAATTTTAACCTGGAGACATGATGCTGCGACTGACCCTGTTGACGGTGGCAATCCTGAGCCTGGGCCCCTGGACCACGGTGCGCGGCGGAGATTCCGCCTGCTGCGGCACCTGCGAATCCGCCACGGCCAAGTGTGCCGCTACCACCGCGCCGACGACGGCGCCGTCGGCGGCCAACAAGTTCTGTCCGGTGCACCCGGAAATCAACGTGGATCCCCAGGCCACCTGCCAGCACGACGGAAAGACCCTGGCCTTCTGCTGCCATGAGTGCATCAAAGTCTTCCAGAAGAATCCGGACAAGTACACCAAGAACATCAAGTAGATCGCCCCTGAAATTTAGGTAAGCCTGATGCGGGCTTACTGCTTCCCTTGGCCGGCCCGGACGAACCGGGCCGGCTCCGTTGGTAGGGCGGTCGGCTTTGGTCCAGGGCGGCAGCGTATAATGCCAACGATGCAGCACCACGCCCACCACGCTGCCCAGCAGGAGCGCGAGGCGGCCATCACCGTCGGCGGCATGGACTGCGCCAGTTGTGTGACCCACGTTGAAAAAGCCCTGCGCGGTGTGCAGGGGGTGCGCGATGGCCAGGTCAATCTCGCCCGCGGCCGCGCCACCGTGCGCTTTGACCCCGCCCAGACCGACGAACACGCCATCGCCCGCGCCATTTCCGAAGCCGGCTACCTGGCCGCCCCCGAAAGCCCCGATCCGGCCAATGTCGAAGAGGAGCGGCTCATGCACCAGCATGAGCATGCCCGCGGGTGGCTGCTGCGGGCGGTGGTGGGGTTGCTGCTGTGGCTGCCGCTGGAAGCCCTGCACTGGGGCTTGGTTCTGTTGGGCGGCCACGCCCATCACGGCTGGATGACCTGGTCCTCGGCGCTGGCCGGCACCGTCGCCATCGCTTACGTCGGTAGCGGCTTTTACGCTGGCGCCTGGCGGGCCCTTCGCCACCGCACCACCAACATGGACACGCTGATCGCTCTGGGCGCCAGCGTGGCCTATCTCTACAGCCTGGTGGCTCTGCTGGGCTACTGGCTGGGAGCTTGGCGCGCTCTTCCCGACCTGTATTTCCTGGAGGCCGCCGGCCTGCTGGCCATCATCAGCTTCGGACATTACCTGGAAGCGCGCACACGCGATCGCGCGGGTTCAGCGATTCACGAGCTGCTGAACCTGGCGCCCACCACGGCCCTGCGCCTGGACCAGGATAACGTGCCCCGGCAGGTGCCGGTCGCCGAGCTGCACGTGGGCGACCGCATTTTGGTCCGCCCCGGCGACCGTGTGCCTGTCGATGGCCAGGTCATCGAGGGCCAGTCGGATCTGGACGAGTCGATGCTTACCGGCGAAGCCCTGCCCGTGCCCCGGGGTGTTGGCGATACGGTCATTGGCGCCACCGTCAATCACAGCGGCCGGCTCATCATCCAGGCCACCAAGGTCGGCCGGCAGACCGCCCTGGCCCAGATTGTCCAGCTCGTGGAAAAGGCCCAGTCCTCCAAGCCCCCGGTGCAGCAACTGGCCGACCGCATTTCCGCGGTCTTCGTGCCGGCCGTGCTGCTGATTGCGCTGCTCACGGCGGCCGGTTGGTATGCCTGGGGCAGCTATCGCGGCTGGAGCAGCGCGGCCACCTGGGGCATGGTGGCCCGGGCCGCCTGCAGCGTGCTGATCATTGCCTGCCCGTGCGCACTAGGTCTGGCGGTGCCGGCCACCCTCATGGTGGGCATCGGCCGCGGAGCGCGCCGCGGGATCCTCATCCGCGACATTGATGCTCTGCAAAACGCCGAGCGCGTCGATACGGTGGTGCTCGACAAGACCGGTACGGTCACGCGCGGCAAGCCCGCGGTCTCCTCGGTTCTGCCGGCCCAGGGAGCCACCGAGGATGAGCTGCTTGGCTTGGCGGCATCGGCCGAGCAGTACAGCGAACACCCTTTGGGCAAAGCCATCGTCGAGGAAGCCCGCAAGCGCCATCTCACGCTGGGCAACCTCGACGGCTTTACCAACGAGCCAGGCTCAGGCGTCATCGCCCAGAGCGACGGCCGCAAATTGCTGGCCGGCGGCGCGGAACTGCTGGGGCGTCACGGTATCGAGGTCCGCGTCGATGGTCAGCAGCAGCTTGGTGGCCCGGCCACGACCGATGTGCATGTGGCGCAAGTCGACGGTGCGCCGCGTTATCTGGGGCGCATCACCCTGGCCGATCCCATCAAGGAAGACTCGCGCGAAGCGCTGGAGCATCTGCACCGGCTGCGCCTGCGCACCGTGCTTCTGACCGGCGACAACCACGCCACTGCGTCGGCCGTGGCCCGGCAAGTGGGCATCGATGACGTTCATGCCGGCGTCAAGCCCGGCCAAAAGGCGCAGGTGGTGCGCCAACTCCAATCACACGATGGCCGCCATTTCGTGGCCATGGTCGGCGATGGGATCAACGATGCCCCCGCACTGGCGGCGGCCGACCTGGGAGTGGCCATCGGCTCGGGCTCCGACATCGCCAAGGAAACCGGCAGCATCGTGCTGGTCAGCGGCAGCCTGCGCGGCATCGGCACGGCCATTCGCCTGTCCCGGGCGACCATGCGCAAAATTCGCCAGAACCTTTTCCTGGCCTTCATCTACAACGTGCTGGCGATTCCCCTGGCCGCCCTGGGGCTGCTCAACCCGCTGATCGCGGCGGCGGCGATGGCCTTGTCCGATGTCACCGTCATCGGCAACGCCTTGCTGCTTCGCCGGGCGCGCATCGAGCACTAAAGGCCGCGGGCCCGCTTCCTGATAAAATAGTCGTTAGGTTTTGCGTCCCTCCTGCGTCTTAGAGGGTGGCAGGTGGGCCATGGGAGCGCGGTTTTGGAGTTGCCGACCGAAGAGCTGGTGCAGCGCAGTCTCAAGCGGGACACACGCGCCTTCGCGGAGCTTATACGCCAGGACCAGCGCGCCGCCCTGGCCGTGGCCTATGCCCTCCTGGGTGACGCCGAGGCGGCCGGGGACGTGGTCCAGGAGGCGATGTGGCGCGCCTGGCAGCGCCTGGGTGAGCTGAAAGAACCCGCACGCTTCGCCGCCTGGCTCTGCGGGATCGTGCGAAACCTGGCGCTGGACCACCGCCGCCGCCAGCGCCAGCCGCCGCCGGTGCCGATGCGGCCGGTCAGTTCGCCTGTCGATGAGCTTGTGGACGCCGAACTGGGCCAGCAGCTTGATCAGGCCCTGGCGTCGTTGGATGAAGTGTCGCGGCTGATTGTGGTGCTGCGTTATTACCAAGGCCTGTCCAGCAAACAGATCGCCCCGTTGCTGGACCTGTCGGCCGCCGCGGTGGATATGCGACTGTCTCGGGCGCGAGAGGCGCTGCGAGCGAAATTGGCCAGTGTGGCCGAGGAGTGCTGAGAACCATGCCCTCGGATGTCACACAACTTGAGGAACTGCTCCGCCGCCGCCTGTCACAGGCGCTGGATGGACAGACCGGTCGCGCTGAGGCGTTTTTCCATCAGCGCCTGCATCGGCAAGCCGCCGGCCGGCGGTTGTGTCTGGCGGGCTGCATCCTCGGCGCCGTGGCGGCCGCTGTGGCCGTGGTCGTTTACTTCCAGGGCCTGGCGCCGCAGACGGCCGCCCCGGCGTTGCCGCTGGCGATGCGCTCGCCGGCCACCGCGACTCTGCCCGCGGAGCCACCGCCGCCGCGCTACGCCCGCACCGTGTCGTGGTATACCGATGAACCGAAAATCGTATCGCTGGGGACCGACCGACAGGTGCGTATGGCCCGGCGGCAGGTGCTGGAAACCGTACGCTGGTATGACCCGCAGCGCGATGCTTACATCGAACTGAACGTGCCACGCCAACAGGTGGTGTGGATGCCCGTGGAGAAATACTGATCCCAAACCCAGGAGTCTGACTATGAAAGCGTGGCTGTTGTTAGCGATGTCTCTGAGCGCGAGCCTGGCCTTTGGCCAGGTCAAAGTTCAGCCGGCCGACAAGCCCACCGAGCCCGACCCCGGCGCCTGCCGAGTTGAGTGCGGCCCCCAACAGACGGAGAAGGGGACCTACCTGGGGGTGGCCGTTGCCCCGTGCAGTCCCGTCTTGCGTGAGCAGCTTAAGCTGCCGCGCGGCGTGGGTCTGGTGGTGGAGGTGGCCGAGGCTGGAGGGCCTACGGAGGCGGCGGGATTGAAACAGTATGACGTGTTGCACAAGCTCAATGACCAGATCCTGGTCAATGCCGAGCAGCTCTCGGTCCTGGTCCGCATGCACAAGCCCGGTGACGAAGTAAAACTGACCGTCATCCGCCAGGGCCAGAGCATGACGCTGACGGCCAAACTCACGGAAAAGGATTTGCCCGTGCTGGGTGGCATGCACGAGCCCGAGTTTCTGCTGCCGCCACAGCAGGGGCGCGTCCGGGAGATCATGGACCGCCTGGGCAAGTTCGGCGGCGAATCGATCAGCGTCTCGGTCAACAACGGCGAAGCCAGCGCAACCTTGAGCGACAAGCAGCATGTACTCTCGCTCACCGAGAAACAAGGCCAGAAACGCCTCACAGCCACTGACGTCGGCACCGGCGTGACCGTCTTCAACGGTGAAATCAACACCGACGAGCAGCGCAAGACGATACCCGCCTCGATTCTCAAGAAGCTGGAGGCATTGGAGAGGAATCTGCAGGGAGCGGCCCAGCCCCCAGTGGTGACGCCGCCACAGGACTAGCCGTACATCCGTTGTCCAAGCAACAGCGGCTCCGCGCGACCCCCAGGCTGTTTCTGCCGGGGTTCGGCGGGGCCGCTTGTGCGCCATCACAAAACACTCCCGCCGTGGTTGATTTGCCCGGCGCCTGGCCTTTAACATGTGGGGCCAGATGACCCAACGACGAAAAACGCGGCAGGTAGTCGTCGGCGACCCCCAGCACCCACCGGTCCCCATCGGGGGCGATGCGCCGGTGTCGGTGCAGACCATGACCGCCGGGCCCACGCACCAGATCGATGCCTGCGTGGCCGAGATCAACCGCCTGGCTGCCGCCGGCGCCGACCTGGTGCGTGTGGCGGTTCCCGAGAAGAAAGACACCGCGGCACTGAAGGACATCCTGCCCCAGGTGCGCGTGCCCATCGTGGCCGACGTGCATTTCCACTATCAGCGCGCCCTGGAAGCCATCGAAGCCGGCGTCCACAAGATTCGCCTCAATCCCGGCAACATCTCCGATCGTGCCCAGGTGCGCGACGTGATCCAGGCCGCCAAGGCCCGCCGCCTGCCCATACGTGTGGGCGTCAACGAAGGCTCCATCATCGAGCGCCGCGACAAGCAGAAGCGCGCCGTCGAGCTGGGCGCGGTCTTTTCCCACCAGAAACACGGCCAGCTCCTGGGCATCATGATCGCCAAGCTGGAGGAATACCTGGAGCTCTTCTGGGCCGAGGATTTCCACGACATCGTCATCAGCGCCAAGAGCATCGACCCGCTGCTGGTCATCGACGCTTATCAGCAGATCAGCCAGCGCTTTGACTATCCGCTGCACCTGGGCGTGACCCACGCCGGCCCGCAGCAGACCGGCGCCATTCGCTCGGTTGTTCCGCTGGGCCACCTGCTCTGCAGCGGCATCGGCGACACCATCCGCATCAGCTACGCCAGCGACCCGGTGCTGGAGGTGGCCGACAGTTTGGAATTGCTCTATGTCCTGGGCCTGCGCCCGCGCGTGGGCGCCGAACTGATCGCCTGTCCCACCTGCGGGCGTATCCAGGTTGATCTGATCACGCTGGTGCAGCAGGTCCGCCAGAAACTCGCCGAGCAGATTCAGCTTCCCATCAAGGTGGCGGTCATGGGCTGCGTGGTCAACGGCCCCGGCGAATGTGAGGGCGCCGACATCGCCATCTTTGCCGGCGACCGCCGCGGCATCATTTACGTGCAAGGTCAGAAGGTCGCCAACGTCCCCGAGGAGCAGATTCTTGATCGCCTGCTGGCCGAATGTCGCCAGTTCCAGGAGCGCGTGCGCCGCGGCGAGGCGCAGCTTGGCCAGAAAATGGTGGAAGTCATCCCGCCCGACCCCATCGCCACCAGCGCCCAGCGCGGCATGCCGCTGCCCATCTCCAAACGCCAGTCCGAAGCCTGATCCTGGCTATTCCAACGCCGCCAGCTTGGCTTTGACTGCCGAAGCGTTGGGATCCAGCGCCAGTGCCTTGCGATATTCGGCCTTGGCCGCTTCGCGTTTGCCCTGCTGCTCGAAGACGGAGCCCAGGTTGTAATGCACCTGCGCCGGCGACAGGACGGCCTGTAACTGCACGATCGCTTCGTTGATCCGTCCGCTGCGGGCCAGCATCAGGCCATAGTTGACGCGACAGGGCTCACTGGACTTGTCGGCCGCGATGCCGCGCTTGTAGGTCGCCTCGGCATCGGCGGCCTTGCCGGCCAGTTCATAGCAAAAGCCCAGGTTGCTCAGGGCCGTGGCATCGCCATCACTGGCCTTGACGTAGCGTTCCCAGGCGTCGATGGCCTGCGGGAATTTGCTCTGCTGGGCAAAAAGCACACCCAGGCGATAGAGCGACGGCCGATGATTAGGATCGATCTTCAGCGCTGCCTGGTAGCGCTCAATGGCCGCCGGCACCGCGCCCTGGCTCTCGGCCAGTTGCCCGGCGGCATGCCAACTGGTGGCATTGAGCGGCGGGTCCTCGGCCGTTTCAAAACGGTTGCGGTTGGCACTCAGGGCGCCGGCATCCTCGCCGTTGAGGCGGGTGATACCCTCCTTGTCCTTCGAGCAGCCGGCCAGCACTACCACCAGCACCGTCGCAACGCACAATAGCCAACGAATGATTCGCATGGTCGTCCTGATGAAAAAACGGCGGGGCGGTCGCCGCCCCATGGGTTATCGGCCAAAGCCCGGCAGGGGGATAACCGCTTCCGCCGCCACGATTAGCGAACCACCAGTTTGAGTGTTATTATTTCCCCATGCAGACCATTCTCGTGACCGGCGCCGCCGGCTTCATCGGTTCCAACTTTGTGCGCATGCTCCTGGGCCGCAAGCTGGACCTGAAGCTCATCGCGCTGGACAAGCTCACGTACGCCGGAAACCTGGCCAATCTCGAAGGCTTCCTGGACGATCCGCGCCTGGTCTTCGTCAAGGGCGACATCTGCGACCAGGCGACGCTGCTTCATCTCTGGGACCAGCACGGTATCAACCAGGTCGTCAACTTCGCCGCCGAAAGCCACGTCGATCGGTCTATCCTGGGCTCCGGCCCGTTTGTGCAGGCCAACGTGGTGGGCACCCAGGTGCTGCTGGACGTGGCCCGCGTCAAAGGCATCCAGCGGTTCCTGCAGGTCAGCACCGACGAAGTCTATGGCTCGTTGCCCGAGGACCGGCCGGAGATCAAGTTCACCGAGCAGACGCCCCTGGCGCCCAACAGTCCCTATAGTGCCTCCAAGACGGCGGCCGATTGCCTGGTGCGGGCCTATGTTCACACCTTTGGTCTGCCGGCCGTCATCACGCGCTGTTCCAACAACTACGGGCCTTACCAGTTCCCCGAAAAGCTCATTCCGCTGTTCGTCACCAACCTCATCGAAGGCAAGAAGGTGCCGCTCTACGGCGATGGCATGAACATCCGCGACTGGATTTACGTCGAGGACCACTGCGAAGGTGTCTGGACCGTCCTGAACGAGGGTGCTGTGGGCGAGGTCTATAACCTCGGCGGCAACACCGAGGTACCCAACCGCACCATTACCGAGCTGATCCTCAAGCATATGGGCAAACCCTGGGACCAGTGGGTCCAGTACGTCAAGGACCGTCCCGGCCACGACCGTCGGTATGCGATGGATGTCTCCAAGGCTCAGCGCGAGCTGGGCTGGGCGCCGCGCCACCGCTTCGAGCAGGCCCTGGCCCTGACCATCGACTGGTATCGCAGCAACGAGAACTGGTGGCGTTCGATCAAGACCGGCGAGTATCTCAAGTATTACGAAACCCAATACGCCCAGCGCTGAAAAGATGGGCCGCTCCAAGGGGACCGATGAACAGCCCAATGATGATCCTGGGTGCGGGGGGGATGCTCGGGCGGGCGCTGGCTGGCGCCGGCGTGTCTGCGGGGCGGCCGGTGATCGCCCTTGCACATCATGACTGCGACATCACCCAGCCGGCCCAGCTTGAAGCCGCCCTGCGGCGGCACAGGCCGGCCGTGGTCTTCAACTGCGCGGCCATTTCCGATGTGGATCGCTGCCAGCACGAGCCGGATTTGGCCATGGCGGTCAATGCCCAAGCCGTGGGGCCTCTGGCGGAACTGGTGATGGCCGCCGGGGCCCGGCTAGTACACTTCAGCAGCGATTTTGTCTTCGATGGGCAAAGCGGCCGTCCATACACCGAGTCGGACCAGCCCAGGCCGCTGTCGGTCTATGGCCAATCCAAGTACCTTTCGGAGCAGCTACTGGCCCGGCACTGCCCGGCCGGCCGCTGGTTGCTGGTAAGGACCTCGGGCCTCTTTGGCCCCCACGGCCGCTGTTTCCCCCGGACGGTGCTTGAGCAGGCCGGTCGGGGCCAACCGTTGCAGGTGGTGAACGATCTGGTGATGTGCCCGACCTACGTAGCTGATTTGGCCGCAATGGTTTACGATCTGATCGGCAGGGGGATGGGCGGGGTTTGGCATGTGTGCAATAGCGGCCCGACCACATGGTTGGAGTATGCCCGCGCAATTTTGCGCGAATTTGCGATTGACATACCCTTGCAGGGGATCACAAGCCAGCGCTGGCGACAGATTCGCCCGGGCCAGGCGCCTCGCCCACTCTATAGCGTTCTGGACTGCTCCAAGCTGTGCAATCTAGTGGGTCAGGTCCCCCGAAAATGGACCGATGCGCTGCGTGATTATCGGACCCTGGTCCGTCCGATATAATGTCATAAGCCGTGCGGATGACTGACGATGTGAAATGGTGTTGCAGCGCCATCCGGGTTTGCATGAGAATTTGATGAGTTTGCCCTATGGCGGCTGAATGACGCTGGACGTCTTGGCATGCATTTACACGGATTAATTGACCAAGTTGGCACTTGACGCCCGCCGGGACGTAAGCCATAGTAAGGGTGCCCGAGGAATTCGGAGTTGGAGTAAAGCATCCACATCTTTGAGTTCCCTTCCGCAGGAGACGGAAGTGGGCGTCGGGCCCTGAGGTCTTTCCTCTTGATGGACTTGGCCTTGGGGCTGTGAAAGGAGCCGACAACAGCACGCATCAGGCCCAGGGCCGATGCTCGAAGATGGAGGTACGCCCAGCAGGCGTGCGGACGTTCGGCAGCAGGCGGACAGGTTGGTACGAACGTTGCATTTGAATGCTGTTCCTTGCTTGGTTGGCAGGAACAGCACAAGAGGTCCGACTTGACGGTTGGGCCTGGCAACTTCGATCCGGCTTTCACCTGATGTTGAGCGGAACCGGGAGTGAAAATGCCCCGTGGCAGGATGTACGCCACGGGTTAGTCGGGTGCATTCGACCGGAGGCGGTGGAATGTGGCGGCGCCATTGAGGGCGCTGCCTCGCCCTGTTGTCTTCACCGGCAGCGGGAAGCACCCAGGAAGGGTTGAGGACTCTATGAAAGCTGTTGTACTGGCCGGTGGTCAGGAGTTTGGGCAGTGCCCACTCTCCCGGCAGGCGCCCCGTGCCCTTTGGCCACTGGTGGACAGGCCCATCATCGAACACGTGCTGGCGGCCTTGCGCCGTGCCGGCATCGGTCAGATGGCGATCAGCGCCAATGGCCGCACACACGCCATCGCCCAGCGCCTGGGTTACAGTCCCAGCCCGGATATCACCGTCCATTACAGCGAAGACTCCATGCCCCGCGGAACCGCCGGGTGCATCAAGGATTGCGAGCAGTGGCTGGGCAATACACCTTTCGTGGTCGTGCAGGGCGCCAGCCTGCTTCTGGGTGTCGACTTTGATCATTTGCTCTCCGAGCACCGCCGCGCCGGCGCCACCGTCACCATCGCCGCCGCCTCTGATGGCGACAACGACGGCGACCTGGACCGCCTGCTGCAACTGAAGCCCACGGGGCTGTATGTCTGCGAGCCGGCGGTGCTGCCCTTTATCAAGACGCGCGGCTACCAGGACATCAAGGAACAACTGATTCCCCAGTTGACGCAGAGCGGCCTGAAGGTTCAGGCGGTCCCGATCACCGGGCGGATCATCAGCATTCGCAACGAGGAATGGTACCTCAATGCGATGGTCGACGTGCTCAACGACCCGCAGGCCCGCAAGAGCTTTGTGGATCACCTGCCCTGCAAGCTGCCGGGCCTGTGGATCGATCCCAGCGCCTATGTGCATCCCCAGGCACGGGTCATCGGCCCGGCTTATATCGGAGCCGGTGCCAAGATCCAGGCCGATGCCGTGGTGATCGGGCCGGCCATCGTGGGCGATAATTGCGAGATCGCCTCCGATGCCGTGGTGCACGAGTCGGTCCTCTGGAGCGAAGCCCGCGTGGGCGCCGGCGCCATGGTCGAGCAGGCGGTCGCGGCCTCCGGGGCCCAGGTAGCTCCGGGCGTGGAAGTGCGTGGGTCGATCGTACTGGATACAAACCTGAGCACCGCCGAACGCCAAAGCCTCTCGGGCAGCACGGACCTGACTCCCTCGGAGCTGCCCGGCGCCGCGCCGTGGTGGCGCCGCGTCTGGCGAAGCATCCGGCCGCGCGCCGCCGCACCGGCCGAGTAAAAGGCCCTTGGCCGGGTCGCCACGGGATGGGGCGTGCTGCCTGCGCGTGTGTTTGGGTTCCTGATTTAACTTCTGGCTGGGGAAGGCCGATGGGTAACGCGCCATGAGCGATTCGCGGGCGATCCAGAAAGCCAGTCCGAATATGCCGGTTGGGCAAAGAAGCCCGGGAGCGTCGATTATGACGCCCCAGGGACCGGCGGTCATCCAGATCATCGATCTGCCCTCGGTGGGCCCGGGCCCCTCGGCCCCGGCGGCCAAGCCCGCCGGCATCCACATTCTGTCGGCCATTTTGCGCCGCTGGTGGGTGGTTCTGCTGGTGACCATCACCATCGGCGGGGGCGTATTCGTCAGCGCCGGCAAGCTGATGAGCGCCAGCTACGAAGCCGCCGCCACCATCCGCTATTCGGTGCTCATTCCCGCCAATGTCACCGTCTCGACCGACCCGGCCAGTGTCATCCGCGCCGGCGTCAGCATGATCACCAGCGAACGCATCAGCCTGCTGGCAGCGCGCGATCCCGACCTTCAGCAGGCGGCCCCCTGGCTTCAGGGCTTCAATCTCGATAAGCCCAACGACCGCAAGGAAGTGGCCCTGCGCATGAAACTGGCGGTCGAAGCCTATGACGATCCAGCCAGCGGCACCATCCAGATCTGGAACGAAAAGCCCGACCCCTTCTTGGCGGCCGCCACGGCCAATGCCTTTGCCGACGGCCTGGTGCAGTATGTCAATGACACCGTGAAGGTGCAGGCCAGCGGCCAGGAGACCGAGTATCGCCGCCAGGCCGACGAGCTTTGGGTCAAGCTTACGCGCTATCAGCAGGCCCGCTGGCAGCTCATGCGCGACAGCGACGCCGAAACCAAGACGGCCGAGCGGCAGTCGATTCTCCGGATGGTGTCCGATTTGGAGGCCCGCCGCGCCGAATCGGTCATCAAGCGCATGGCCGCCAAGGCTCAGCTGGAGCGCTTCGAGTCCACCAAGACCGATCCCACCAAGACCCGCGCCGCCTGGGAGCTGGAAAAAGCCAAGCTCCTGGACCAGGAAATCGCCAAGGACTCGATCATGGGGGCGGCCTACAAGGAACAGGTCGAGGCCTACAACGACGTGCAGCAGAAGCTGGCCGGCTCCATGACCGAGCAGCACCCCGAGGTCAAGCGGGCTCGCGAGCGTCTGGATCGCGCCATTCGCGCCGTCGACGAGCGGGCCTCGGCCATCCGCCAACTGGTGGAAGACAAGATCTACAAGGAAATGAAGCTCAAGGAGCAGTCCGGCAAGGAGGCCCTGGAGCAGGAACTGGCCAACAACGACGATTTCCTGGCCCACTACAAGAAAGAGCGCGAAGAGCTGAACAAGAAAATGAACGACCTGGTCATGGTGCAGGCCAAGATCCAGGAACTGGATCAGCTCATCACCGCCACCAGCGAGGAATACCGCAACGCCCGCCATAACGCCGAGGAAATCCGCCGCCAGCGCATCGCCAGCGGCGTCAGCACGGTCATCACCGTCGACGACCGGGCCATCGCCCCGCGCGAGGCCTCCAACGACAAGCGCCGCAAGGTGCAGGCCGCCGGTTGCGCCGGCGGGCTGTTTCTGGGCATCCTGCTGGCCTTATTGATCGACAAGTTCGACAAGCGCCTGCGCCATCCGCGCGACATCGAGCCCATCCTGGGCGCGCCGGTCCTGGGCATGATCCCCAAGATCCAGGAACTGAAGCGCATCAAGGGCGAGCAGGCCAAGAACCTGATCGCCGAGGAATTCCGCATCATTCGCACGCAGTTGCTCTTCGGGGACCCGCAGCTTCAGCACAAGAGCATCTGCGTCAGCAGTCCGGCGCCCGGCGACGGCAAGACCAGCCTGGCGGTCAACCTGGCGATTTCCATCGCCAAGGCCGGCCGGCGCACGCTGCTGGTCGATGCCGACCTGCGCAAGCCCGACGTGCATCGCATCTTCCACATTCCCGACCACCCCGGCCTGGCCGAACTGATCACCGGCACCTGCGAGCCGGCGGCCGCCATCCGCAAGACCGATATCGAAAACCTGGACGTGCTGCCGGCGGGGGTGCCCAGCATTCGCCCCGCCGAGCTGCTGTCGCGCCCCCAGACGCAGAACATCATGGCGGCGCTGGGCGAATTGTACGAGCATGTGGTGTACGACTCGGCGCCGCTGCTGCCGGTCAGCGACACCCACGTGCTGGCGGGCCTGGTCGATGGCGTGATCTGCAGTTTCAACGCCGACGTGGACCGCGATACCATCAAGCTGGTCGAGGAGATCCTGCAGCGTTGCCGGGCGCGGCTCATTGGTACGGTGATGAACCAGGTCAAGTACAAGCAGAGCAACACCTATCAGCGCGGCCGCAGCGAATATGACAGTTATTACAGCAGCCCGCGCGGTGCCTCGACGTCCGCCATCACCAAGCCGCCCCCCGAAGTCTAAGCTGGTTACGCGATGAGTTCAGCGTCTTCCATTCCTCTTGAGATGGTCGGCAATCTGCCGCCGCGGGCCGCGCTGCGCAGCGAGCACCAGGCCCTGGTGGTGGTGGAGCGGCGCCTGGCCCGCCACGACGACCCGCGCAAGGCCGAGGAAATCCCCGGCTGGAAATGGGTCCTGGGCAACTCGCGCGTCGCCGATCTGTATGACCACATGCTGGCCGAGGCTCGGCTGACCTGGTCGTGCATGGTGGTGCCCCAGGAGCAGAAGGCCACGTTCGCCTCGCTGGCGGCGCCCACGGCGTCGCGCCAGTCGCTGGCCGCTTATGATGGGCAGCTTCAGCTCCACAACGACAACCTGGCGGTTTCGCCCGAGACCGGCGAGCCGGTCTTTCTGATCTTCAACGGCCATGGGTTTCCCATGTGCGACCTGGCGGCCGTGATCGCCGCCCATCGGCAGGGGCGCTGCGATGCGACCATGATTGATTTCCCGCTGCCGCGCCGCCAGGCCTACGAGGAAAAGCTGCGCATCGATTCGGCCGGCCAGGTACAGCGCGTCGACCGCTCCTATTACACCAACACCGGCTCGCCGCCGGCCGCCGGCGAGCGCGACTGGCCGCCCCTGGTGGTCTTGACCGCCGCCGCCATGCAGCAGCTTCTGAACGTGGTTTTGCCGCAGCGCTTTGGCCAATGGCCGATGGCCATGCTGCGAGCCGGCCTGCGGCTGCGCGGCGTGACGGTGCCGGGCCGCTGCTTTGACCTGGCCGACCGCGAACACCTCTACGAACTCAACGAGATGGTCCTGCGCCTCAAGCCCCACTGGTTGTGCGAGGCCGGCGGCTTGGTCGACCAGGGCCAGAAGATCTGGGTCGGCCGCAACGTGCGCATCGCCTCCAGCGCTCAGCTCATCGGCCCGGTGGCCATCGGCGATGACGTGGAGATCGGCTCCGAAGCGGTGCTGGTGGGCCCGACCACCGTCGGTCGCGGCTGCCGGATCGGCGCTAACGTGGTGCTGAAGCGCTGCGTGGTCATGCCCGATACCACGCTGGCCAGCGCCGCCCCGCGGGCGCAGGCGATTTCGCACGCCATCGTGCTGGGCTCGGACATGCCCTCCATTCACACCATCACCGCCGGCCCCAGCGACGTGCGGGCCCTGGAAATCGACCGGCCCATCAAGCTGGAAACGGTGCTGGAAGCCGGTGCCAGCCCTGGCCTCAGCGGCTTTCGCTATGACGTCTTCCGCGCCACCAAGCGCTTCATGGACATCCTGGGCTCGGTCATTCTGCTGGCCGTGACGCTGCCGTTCTATCCGCTGATCGCGCTGGCCATCAAGCTCAATTCGCCCGGGCCGATCTTCTACTATCACACCCGCCAAGGCCGCGGCGGGCGCAACTTCCGCTGCTGGAAGTTCCGCACCATGGTGCCCAACGCCGACGAGATCAAGCGGGCCCTGATGGCTCGTAACGAGGTGGACGGCCCGCAGTTCAAGATCAAGGACGACCCGCGCATCTTTGCCGTGGGCCGCTTCCTGCGCAAATACAACCTGGACGAGTGGCCGCAGTTCTTCAACGTGCTGGTGGGGCAGATGAGCCTGGTGGGCCCTCGCCCCAGCCCCGATCGCGAGAACCAGATGTGCCCCGCCTGGCGCGATGCCCGCCTGAGCGTGCGCCCCGGCATCACCGGGCTGTGGCAGGTCATGCGCAACCGCGAACGCGGCGACACCGATTTCCAGGAGTGGATCTACTACGACGTGCAATATGTGAAAAAGCAGTCCGTCTGGCTGGACCTGAAGATCGTTTTTAAGACCCTGAGCGTGATCTTCTGCGGTCGGGGCACCTGACCCCGTGCGCCATGTTTCGCCGCCCTCTGATAGTCTGTCTGCTGCCGCTGCTGGCCGTGGGCGGCTGCGCCACCGGTAAGCAGCGCTCGACCAACGAAAAGATCAACCAATGGCTGCTGGCCTCCGAGGTGGATGTGCCGCCGGTGCCTTACCTCATCCAGCCGCCGGATGTCATTGTCGTTTCCTCGCCCATGGCCAAGGAGCTGGACGGCCAGGGCGGCGCCGTCCGCAGCGACGGCAAGTTCGTCTTCAACCTTGTAGGCCCGCTGGATGTGGCCGGCAAAACCACCGACCAGGTGGCCCAGGACCTCAAGCGGCTCTATCGGCGCTATTACAACACCGACAAGCTCGACCTGATCGTGCGCGTCACCGAGTACCGCAGTAAGTTCGTCTATGTTTTTGGCCAGGTCACGCGACCCGGGCCCAAGCCCTATACCGGCCGCGATTCCGCCCTGCGGGTGCTGGCCGACGCCGGCTTTAATCAGGATGCCTGGCCCGAGCGCGTGGTGGTGGTGCGGCCGCACGAGGATCCCGGCATCAAGCAGAAGATCACCATCGACGTGGCCGGCATGTACGAGCGCGGCGACATGTCGCAGAACGTGCTGCTGGAGGATGGCGATTTGCTCTATGTGCCGCCGACACCGCTGGCGCAGTTGAACGTGACGTTTGCCAAGCTGCTGGCGCCCATCCGGCCGGCCAGCGCCCTGCTGGGTGTGGCCACCGGTCGGCCGTTCTGAGCTGTGAAGCGCCGGCGGGTCGTCAATTAGGATCGTGGTTGTCAATGACGTTGGCTTTACTCCTCCACGGCTACGAATCGCAGCGCGGCCGTGGAAACTCCAACCGGTTGCCGGCCTGGGATGACGCGCTTCAAACCGCGGCTTCCCGGGCGGCGGCCGGACTTGCAGGACAGGCAGCGGCCTGTCGATGTAGAATGAGGTCCGCAAGGAGCACGACTATGAAAACGATGATGGCTGTCGCTTTGGCCCTGGCTTTGGCGGCCGGATGCTCGCGCATCCCTGATCCCAAGAACGAGCAGGTCTTCAAGCCGGCGCCGCAATATGCCGTCTCCGCCTATGAGTATCGCATCGATCCGCCCGACCAGATCGTGGTGCGGGCCAAGAACGTCGCCGAGCTGGACGCCCAGCCGCGCACCGTCTCGCCCGAGGGCAAGATCACGTTCAACCTCATCGGCGACATCTACGTGGTGGGCATGACCCCGGACCAGCTTTCGGCCAAGCTCACCGAGATGATGAAGAAGTACTACAAGGATCCCGACATCAAGGTCGAGGTCGTTGTGCAGAGCAAGTTCTACTCGCTGTTTGGTCCGGGATTCAGCGCGCCCCAGAAATTCGGCTACACCGGCCGCAACACGGTCGTGAGCGCCGTGGCCGATGCCGGCATCCAGTACGACACCGCCTGGCCGGAGAAGGTGGTCATCAACCGTCCTCGCAAAGATGCGCGGGTCATCGTGGACTTTATGAAGATGTGCCGCGATGGCGATCTATCACAGAACTTCCTTCTGGAAGAAGGCGACATGCTGTGGATGGACCACGATAACCTGACGCGCGTCAGCCTGACGATGACCAAGGTCCTGGGCCCGCTGACCGGCGCCAGCCAGATCACCAGCACCACCGGCAATGTCGTGCGCCCCGGCACGGTGAAGTGAACCCGGAGGGGGGGAGGGTACATTTGCCGTGCTCGATGACGAGGCATCAGAACGATGATGCAGTTCTGTCACAGAGTCGCGGCGACAATATCGATCGTGCTGCTGATAGCGCTTGGCGCCGGGATCGTCGTCGAGGCGACCACTGGCCACCTCCTGTTCAGCACCTACCTGAGTACCCTGAGCGGGTGGGCCATCGTCGCGTGGGGGCTGGCAAGGGGCTTCAGGTGGCTGCATGTCCGCGCCCTGCGGAGGACCAGGCCGCAGGGTGGGCGTACTCGCCCACCTCTCACGTAAACGGCATGGCGGGCGAGTACGCCCACCCTACCGACTGTTCGGAGGATGAGGCACCAGATGAATGCTACCTTTGAGTATGTAGGGTGGGCGTACTCGCCCATCTTTCGCGTAAACGACAAGTGGTGGGCGAGTACGCCTCACCCTGCCAACTTTTGGAGCCGCGAATGCATCGCTGCTATCTGTACTACATTCTTTTCAGTGCAATCGCGCTTTCGGGCTGCACCCGATGGAGTTCTCCGCTTGATTCAACTGATCCACTGCGCAGGGCGGAACTCATCGAGCTGTTACAGCGCATACGCAAGGATGAGGATGCAAGAAGCTTCCGCGGGCAACGGACTTCGGTCGATTTCAAGATCATCCCCGATGTGTTCTGGTGCTGTGTTCGTCCTGACCACTATGCTCGCGAACGGCTGATCGCCCGAGGAGTGCAGGTCGTGGACCCGCTGCTGGAACTGATTGCAGACTCAAGCCAACCGAGGGAGCGAATCCTAAGTGCCATCAGGGTCCTGGCTGTATTCGATGACAAGCGCATCCTGCCGGCGGTCGTACGGCTGGCCGTTGATGGGCGTCTCCAGCCCGACGATCTGCGCGTCGCTATAGGCCAGTGGGCGCCAGTTCCGGATCGCAACTTCCCCCAGGGCAGTGATGAGGAGATCGTGGGATGGGCGCAGGAGCAGCTAGGAAAGCGGAGGACGGCGCAGTTCGTGCTTCGATTGTTAACGCGCACGATGGAGAATGAACCGGTCGGCGCAGGGGATTGGATCGTCATGCGTTGGTTCAACCGTACCGGCGCTTATGACCTTGACGAATGGTTGGGCCGGAACTACCCGGAAGCTCTGGAATTTCGGAATCGACAACGGCGGTTGGGCTACGATCCATTGGGGGCGATGATGGATCCGTTGTGGCGGTGTCATCAGAATGGTGTTCTCAGTTCGGCCGCGGCCGCGATTTACCTCAAATCTGAAGACCAAGCGGGCTGTCGCGCGCTATTTAAGGCGGTAGGCATGATGCCAGGGACATCGGGGTACCACGAGCGGCAGTTGATCAAGTGGTGGTACGAGAACCGAGACACGATGATATATGATCGTGACAAGCACTGCTTTGTTGAGCGGCGCAGCCCGGGGTGAGCGTACCCGCCCACCTTTCACGCAAACGAGCCCGTAGGGTGGGCGTACTCGCCCACCTTTCACGCAACCGGCATGGTGGGCGAGTACGCCCACCCTACCAACTGTTCGGAGGATGAGGCACCAGATGAATGCTACCTTTGAGAAGATTGATTCCTACTCTGAGCTCTGCGAGCGGTTGAGGCGGAGACAGCAAGGCGTAATATTGGGTCATGATGATGAATCGCACAAGGAATATTTCCTCGCCTCGCTGTCTGGTTGCTTGATTGGAGTCTGTTCTCAGGGGCAGGGAATCCAGCCATCGATTCTGCAAGACGCCGTCCATGGGACGGTGTGGATCGGGTACAATTCTTCACTCGCCAATGTAGACACAAGCAGATGCCGCAAGACTCTTGTCATTCGGTTGGACTCGGTGTTCTTCTGCATTCTGTGTCATATGCAGGACGGGTCCGTGATCGTCATCCACGAGCTTGGCGCGACCCGCGTTGACGCCTTTGGTCGTGTGCTGTGGAGCGTCAGCACGAGTGTGGTGACGGCATTTGCCGAAGGAAGTGACGAGATTGATCTGACAACAGAAGACGGCACCGTACGGGTCAACAAAGAATCCGGGAGTCGTCTATAGGCCTGGTGTCCGCAGCACCCTTCGGCCGTTCCGGTAAAAGATTCCTGTCCCCGTCCTGGAGTCAAACGCCGTAGTAGGTTTTGACGGGCAGTCCGGCGGCGCTGACCTGGGCGGCGATGTGGTCGAGCCGCGTATCCTCCAGCGGATGGACACTGCTCAGCGCGGTGGGGCGGGCCACGGTATACACCTGCACGATCTCGATCTGGCAACCCCCGGCCGCCAGTTCGCGCAGGCGCTGCACATAGGCCGCGATTTCTGTATCTGACGGACCCTGCCCGTCCAGCTTGATAAACAGGGACTGGATCACCAGCGGGCGCTGGCGCCCGGCAGCCAGGATATTGTCCAGCACGCGCGCCAGCGGAATCGTGGTGCGCTCAACGGTGCGGTAATATTCTTCCGTGCCGGCATCGAGCTTGGCCCAGATTTGCCCGTTGTGTTGATCCAGAAACGCCAGCGCCCTGGCGACCGCCGGCCGGTGAAAGAGCGTGGCGTTGGTGATGATGATGATTTTTGCCTGAGTCTGGCCGTGAATTGCCAGCAGCTCGGCCGCCAGTTGGCAGGCCTGGGCGAACTGCGGGCAGGCCGTGGGTTCGCCTTCTCCGCTGAAGGCCACATCGTTGAGCCTGCGCAATTGCGGCGGAGTCTGGTCCAGCGGCGGCTGCGCAAAGAGCTGGCCCGAGATCGCCAGTTGCAGCATTTCGTCCAGTTCGCCGCGCAGCACGGCCAGGTCCACGTGGCGCAACTTGGAAGGCGTGGTGCGGTCCACGCAGCAGTAAACGCAGTCGAAGTTGCAGGCCTTGTCAGGATTAAGATTGACGCCGATCGACAGGCCGCCCGAGCGCCGGCTGATGACGGGATAGACGTAGTGGTTGCTTTGCCAGTGGCGGCTGTGCTGGGTGTAGATCTTGAGCTTCTGGTTGGCCATGTGCGGCAGGGATTGTAGCGGCCAACGCGCGCATAAAAAAAGCCGTCCCGGGCAAGGACGGCTTCGAATGGGGCTTCTGAAGAGTTCCTCGGTTGTGGGAGGAGGAGACCCTTCACATGGGGGAAGAATGGGACTAATTTAGTGCCTTGGCCCTTGCTTCTGGTTAGAGGCACGAACCAAGGCACTTGGTATTTAGCAAGGCTGGTGCCGGATTTTCCGGCACATCTGGCCGCCGGTGACATAAGATGCTGCTGGTGCGGATGTTGCCTCTTGGGAGCGGGAAATTTCCGCCAGACCGATGCCGGCCTGGCGAACCCTGCGAACGGACAGGATGTCCTGTCGCGGATGCACATTGTCGCCTTTATGAGAGGTTTTCCATGGATCTTGGACTTCAGGGACATGTGGCCGTGGTTTTTGCCGCCAGTCGAGGGCTGGGGCTGGCTTGTGCAACAGCATTAGCCCAAGAGGGTTGCGACTTGGCTATCTGCAGCCGCAGCCAGGCGGCCATTCAGCAAGCGGCCGAGCAGATCAAAGCGAAGACAGGCCGCAAAGTGCTGTGGCAGGTCGTTGACGTGGTCGGTCCTGAGCAGACCGAGGCCTTTGCGGTGGCGGTGGAGCGGGAGTATGGACAGGTCGACATTTTGGTCAACAACAGCGGCGGCCCGCCGCCGGGCGATTTTGAATCGCTGGGCGAGGCGCAGTTTCGCGGCGCCTGCGAGCTGCTGCTGATGAGCGCGGTGCGGGCGACCAAGGCGTTCCTGCCGCTGATCCGCAAGACGCAGCGGGGCGGCCGGATTATCACGTTGACCAGCACTTCGGTGCGTGAAGTCCTGGCCAACCTGATGCTGTCCAATAGCCTGCGGGCGGCGGTGTTGGGCTGGAGCAAGTCGCTGGCCCGCGAGCTGGCTGGCGAGAAAATCCTGGTCAACTGTGTGGCTCCGGGCATTGTTCATACGGAGCGCATCGAGGAACTGGTGGCGGCGGCGGCTCGCAAGAGCGGCAAGACCATCGACGAAACTCGGGCCGCGATGGAGTCGCGCATCCCGCTGGGCCGCTTTGGCCGGCCGGAGGAATTCGCCGCGGCCGTGACGTTTTTGGCCAGCGCTCGCGCAAGTTTTATCAGTGGAACCACGCTCTATGTGGATGGGGCTATGATGAGCAGCGTGGTTTGAGTTCCGCGGCGTCCGATAACCGTGTCGATGCCGATAAAAATGTTGACGGAGGTATTGAGCGACAGGCTGGCAGTGTAAAGATCGTTAAAATGGGGTAGATGGCTAAGATTTGAGGCGGCAGGTTTGGACAAATCCGGCAGATTTTTTTGCGCGGAAGGTGACCGGCAGTGACATAAATGATTTGTAGTGAAAGGGATAGGATAATTTCATCCGATGCGCTGTTGCGTCAAGAAGTGATTAAATAGCAGTCGATAGCCAATCTAACGGCGTGCAAGCCGTGGCGGCCGGCGGAGCCGGTTGCCGCTAGGAAACCGGACTTTGGGTGACCCATGTCCACTGTCAATGGCGTGCAGAACAATGCGGCGGTTCAGCGAGTTGTGATTCGGCCCGTGCAGAAGCAGGTTCCGGCCGAGCCGCCGGTGCAACTGCCCGTGACGGATCGGCTGGAACTGAGCGGAACCTCGCAACTGCTGGCGGCGCTGAAGACCAACGACATTCGCGCCGACAAGGTGGCGCAGGTCCGCGCCCAGATCGAGGCCGGCACTTACGAGGACGACGCCAAGCTGTCGGCCACGGTCGATCGCCTCCTGGAAGACCTGACCTGATTTTAGTGTCGTCGTGCGCGGCTTGCCCCCGGATGCAATGGCCCCGGGGCCGGTGATGCGCGGAGGGTTCCCACCCTGGGCGGCGCCTGCGCCGCCCCCGGCGTCAGGTCTCAGGTGTGATAGTCGGCGTTGATCGTCACGTATTCCTTGGACAGATCGCACGTCCACACCACCGCCTTGGCCACTCCCAGATTACAGCTCAAGTGGATGTGAACCTCCGGCGAACGGAGTGATTCGCTGACCAGTTCGGCGTTGAACGGCACCGGCCGGCCCTTATGGAAGACCGGCGTGCCTTCCAGGCGCAGACGGCACTTGAGGGGATCGAACGCGGCATGGCACATGCCCGCGGCCGAGACGATGCGTCCCCAGTTGGGGTCGTTGCCGTGCATGGCGCACTTGACCAGCGGTGAGTTGGCGATGGCCCGGGCGATGGTGCGGGCGTCGGCCGCGGTGCGCGCCTGATCCACCGTGATGATGACAACCTTGGTGGCGCCTTCGCCGTCAGCGGCAATCTGGTAGGCCAGGGCCGTGCATACGTCGGTCAGGGCTGCGCTGAAGCGGCGAAGGGCCGCGCCGCCGGTGATCTTTGCCTGCGAAGCCCCGGAGGCCATGATGGCGGCGGTATCGTTGGTGGAGGTGTGGTCGTCGATGATGACGGCGTTGAAGCTCACGTCGACCGCGCCCACCAGGGCCTTGCGCAAAAGCGGCGCTGGAATCTGGGCATCGGTGGTCAGATAAGCCAGCATCGTGGCGTGGGGGGCAGCGCTGAGTCGCGGGCCAATCATACCCGCGCCTTTGCAGATGCCGGCCAGCGTGACTTTCCGGCCGCCGAGGGTGACCTGCGCGGCCGCCGTCTTGCGCTTGAGGTCGGTGGTCATGATGGCATCGCCAAAGAGCAGGGCGTGCTCGGCGCTGTTGCCGAGGCGCTGGGCGGCGCTCTGGATGCCTAGCTGGACTTTGTCCATGGGCAGCATGTGTCCAATGATGCCCGTGGAGCTGGGCAGCACTTCCTGCGGCCGGCAGCCGAAGGCCTGGGCCGCCAGTTGGCACATCCGCAGGGCATCGCGCTGGCCTTGCTTGCCGGTGCAGGCATTGGCGTTGCCGCTGTTGACCACGATGCCGCGCAGCGCGCCGGCGGCGACATGGCGGCGACCGATGGTCACCGGAGCGGCGCACACCTTGTTGCTGGTGAATGCCGCCGCCGCCGAAACCAGACCATCGGCCGCCAGCAGGCCCACGTCACATTTGGGTTTGGTCTTGATTCCCGCATAAACGCCGGCGGCAACAAAACCGGCCGGCGATAACAGATGCAGATTGGACATGTGTGGTTCTCCCGGATGTCGGCGATTATAGCGATGGCGCGGCGTTCGTCAGCAGGCGCGGAAACTGGTCAAGGACATCCAGAAAGCGCCAAGCCTCGCCCCCCAGCGGACCCCAAGGATCCCAATCAGCCGTAGCCGAGCTTGTCCAGATCGTCCTCGCTCATGCCATAGTGGTGGCCCAACTCGTGGAGCACCGTGGCGCGGACCTCGCGCACCAGGTCCTCTTCTGATTCGGCCACCAGTTCGTGGTCTTCCTGGAAAATATAGATCACCTCGGGCATGGTGCCCGAATGTTCTACCGAGCGGTTGGGTAGCGAGATACCTTCGTACAGCCCAAACAGCAACTGGTCGTCCTCCAGGCCCAGGCGGCGCAACTGCTTCACGCTGGGCGCCCAGCGCACCTCCACGCGCAGTTCCTCCAGGTGCGAAGCGAAGGGCTCGGGCAGGTCGGCCAGCGCCTGGCCCACCAACTCGGCGAATCGTTGTTTACTGACGTGAACAGACACGGTATTTTGTTCTTCGACCTGTCATTGTATCCAGCTTGACTGCCAAGGAACCGGCCGATGCACCACCTGTCTTGCATAATGCGTTCATTGTGGCTGTGGATGGGGCTGCTGTTGGCGCTGGGCGGCTGTGGCGTGCCGTCGTTGCTGATCACGCCCGTATCCAGTTCAACCCGACTGGAAGAGACCGAATTGCGCCCCGGCCGGGGCTGGGCGCCGGCCAAGATCGTGATCGTTGAGGTCGAGGGCATGCTGCTCAATGCCCGCACCGGCGGCTTTCTGCAGCCCACCGAAAATGACCTGAGCCTGTTTGTGCAGGAACTGGAGAAAGCCCAGGAGGACCCGCGCGTGGCGGCGGTCGTGCTGCGCGTCAACTCCCCCGGCGGCACCGTCGCCACCAGCGACATCATGTACCAGCAGGTGCTGAAGTTTCGCCAGAAGACCGGCCGGCCGGTGATCGCCTCCGCCCAGGATGTCACCGCCAGCGGGGCCTATTACGTCTGCTGCGGCGCCGATCGCATCGTGGTCCATCCCACCAGCGTGGTCGGCAGCATTGGCGTGATCTTCAACGCCTTTGACATTTCGGGCCTGATGGCCAAGGTGGGCCTGCGCAATGAGGCGGTCAAGAGCGGCTCGTTGAAGGACATGGGCTCGCCCCTGCGCCCGCTGGAGCAGCAGGAGCGCAAGCTGATGCAGGAGATGGTCGATGAGTATTTCATGCGCTTCGCCCAGCTCGTGCGCCAGCATCGCCCGATCAAGGAAGCGCCCTTGGCCAGCGCGGCGTCCTACCAGAAGCCGGAGTACCAAGGCATCTTCAGCGGCCGGGTTTTCAGCGGCGAGCAGGCGGTGGCCCTGGGCCTGGCCGACCAGGCCGGTACCCTCGACGATGCCATCGAACTGGCGCGGCAGTTGGCCAAGGCTCCCAAGGCCAAGGTCGTGCACTATCGCCGGCCATACGGCTACAGCGGTTCGATCTATGCCGCCGGGCCGACCCCGCCGCCGTCGCCGGGCGTAATACACCTGAACATTCCGCCCACGCGGGCCATGTTGCCGACGGGCTTTTATTATCTGTGGGAACCCTGAAGCTTGCGGGCGGCATCCGCGGCCGCTGGCAGGCTCTGAGTTGACACCATGATTCGCCTCATCTGTAACAACTGCCAGACGGCGTTGATGATCGACGACGGTTTTGCCGGCGGCGTGTGCCGCTGTCAGCATTGTGGCACCATCCAGACCGTCCCGCGACAATTGCGGAACCCCGCAGCGGTTTCGGCCGGAGCCCCCGCGCCCAAGACCCTGTACCAGGGGCCGGTCGGACGCGAGGGACCCGGACTGGATGATCTGGCCAATATCGTCGTCAGCAGCGGCCTGTCGTCGGCTCGGTTGCGCGCCCCAGTGGGCAAGCCGGCCAAGAGCAAGGTCCTTTTGCTGGTGGGCGGCGGGGCGCTGATTGCGGCCTTGGCGGTGCTGGTGACGTGGCTGGTCCTGCGCGGCCGTTCCTCGCTCGATCAGGACACGCCCGCCGTCATTGATGGCCAGGCGGTTCTGAAGGGGCCCCAGTTCCTGGGCGTGCGGGCCTCGGGCAGCAAGATTATCTTCCTGGCCGACCGCGGGCACTCGACGCAGCGCGTCTTCAGCAGTCTGCGCAAGGCCTGTTTCCAGTCGATTGCGTCCCTGAACAAGAACCAGGAATTCCAGATCCTCTTTTGGGACAATCATTCCGGCCCGCTGGTCCGATACCCCGCCTCGGGTTACCAGCAGGGTGGAGCGGCCTCGGTGGAGGGCGCTGAAGCGGGGACGGACCAGGTTAATCCCTTCGGCCAGACCGATCTGGCGCCGGCCGTGCGCGAGGCCTTGCTCCAGAAGCCCGATGAGATCTTCATCGCCACCGGCAAGATCGACCTGAACCAGGAGGACCTGGCGGCGACGATCGCAGCGCTTAAAGGCGCGTCGGTGCGCGTACACACCTTCGCCTTGGCCAGCGACAGCGTGGCCGACGCTTTGCGCAGCATTGCCCAGGCCGGCGGCGGCGTATTCCGCTCGGTCTCGCAGGTGGAACTCACTTCGTTGACAAAATAACGGCGGAGGGGGCCGGCCGCCTGTCTTAGAGCTTGTGCCCCAGTTTCAGTCGCTTGGTTTCCAGGTAGCGCCGATTATGTTCGCCCGGTTCGACGCGGATGGGGACCTCTTCGTGCACCGCCAGGCCGAAGCCCTCGATGCCGTAGATCTTGCGCGGGTTGTTGGTCATGATGCGGATACGACTGAGGCCCAGGTCGCGCAGGATCTGGCTGCCGATGCCGTAGTCCCGCCGGTCAGGCGGAAAGCCCAGGCGCTCGTTGGCTTCAACGGTGTCCAGACCCTGTTCCTGCAGGGCATAGGCATGGAGCTTGTTGGCCAGGCCGATGCCGCGGCCTTCCTGGCGCAGATACACCAGCACGCCCTTGCCTTCGTGCGCGATCATGCGCATGGCCGCATCCAGTTGGGCGCCGCAGTCGCACCGGCAGGAGCCAAACACATCGCCGGTCAGGCACTCGCTGTGCACGCGCACCAGCACGGGCTCGTCATGGGCAACGACCTTCCCATTGTCGGCCAGTTCGCCGATATCGCCCTTGCACAGCGCCAGGTGCGGCTGGGGGTCGATGGCGCTTTGATAGGCGTGCAGGCGGAAGGTCCCCCAGGGCGTGGGCAGCGTGATGCTCTGGATGCGCTTGACGAACTGCTCGCGTTTCAGGCGGTAGCTGATCAGGTCGGCGATCGTGCACATCTTCAAACCGTGGCGGGCGCAGAAGCTCTCCAGCTCCGGGCGCCGAGCCATCTCCCCATCGTCCCGCATGATCTCGCAGATCACCGCGGCGGGTTTGAGGCCGGCCAGGCGAGCCAGATCCACGCTGCCTTCGGTCTGACCGGTGCGCACCAGCACACCGCCGTCGCGGGCCCGCAGGGGATGCACATGACCCGGCCGCAGCAGATCGCCGGGCGTCACCGGGTCGGAGATGGCCACCTGGATGGTGATGGCCCGGTCGCGGGCGCTGACCCCGGTGCTTACGCCGTGGCGCGGATGCGCATCCACCGAAACCATGAAGGCCGTGCCCAAGGTGGCGGTGTTATAAGCTGCCTGCGGCGCCAGTTGCAGATGGTCGCATTGCTGGCCCGTCAGCGCCAGGCAGACCAGGCCGCGCCCCTCGCGGACCATGAAGTTGACGGCCTCGGGGGTTATCTTCTCGGCCGCGTAGACCAGGTCACCCTCGTTTTCGCGGTCTTCGTCGTCGACCAGCACAATGGGCTTGCCCTCGGCCAGGTCGATCAGCACTTCTGGAATCGTGGAAAACGGCATGAATCAGACCAACTTCAGCGCTCGGATTTCAGTATCGCTGGCTCGCAGGTCGCGGCCCGGGCCTGCCGGTGCTGCGCGAACTGCCGCCAGCCCTGCACAATGTAGTCGCCGCACGAAGCCACCGCCAGCGCCGCCACCGCCCAGCTCAGGGCATGGACCAGATGCAGCCAGAAGGCAAAGCGGCTGGAGGACGGGCCCGGAGCCACCAGCACCGCCAGCACCAGTGATAATTGTAGCACCGTGCTGGCCTTGCCCAGCGGTCGCGCCGCCACCGTCACCTTGCCCGCCAGGGCCAGGAGGATGGTGGCCCCGATGGCTGTCAGCAGGTCCTTGCCATAGATGGCCACCACCACCCAGGTGGACAGGGCAAAGTCGGGCCCGGCGATCTTGTCAAAGCTCAGTAGGATCACGGCGCAACCCACCAGGAGCTTGTCGGCCACCGGATCCAGCAGCGCCCCCAGGCGGCTGGTCTGCCCCAGTCGCCTGGCCAGAAAGCCGTCGAGCTTATCGGTCAGTGCCATGACCGCGAAAATGGTGATTGGCAGCCACAGGTGCGGACGCGGGCTGCCCCGGCCATGAGCCACCAGGGCCCACAGGAACACCGGCAGCAGCATCAGGCGCAGCATGGTCAGGCCCATGGGCCAGGTCGGCGGCCACAGGCCCGGGGCGCTCTGAAGCTGATACTCGCGGCGGCTCACCGCCGGATTGTAACGCAAATGTAACTTGTTACGAAAATAGCCTGGAACTTTTGCCGGGCTTGGCAGTCTTAGGTATGGTGGGTTCTTTTGGGAGTATCGCTCATGGTCTACCTGCGCCGGTGGCTCCTGTCGGGTGTTGTGGGATCAATGCTTTTGGCAACCGCTGCCCTGGGGACAATAAGGCTTCGGCCTGCCGGGCCCGGCGGGCCGGCCGGGCCCGGCGCCGTGAACATGCCTTACAACATGCCCGACACTTCGGGCAACAACTGGCACATTCAGCAGAATGGCTCCTTCCGCCAGCAGAACAACCAGCCGCTCTACAGCGCCGGCGGACAGGCGTTACTCAACGGAAGTTATTTCAGCCCGCAAAGCAATCGGGGACGTCTGGACGAGAAGACCGGAGAATTGATTCTGGAAAACATGACCGGCCAGGGCTGCACGCTGACGCGGCGTATTTCCGTGATGAAGGAAGACGGCGCCCTGCGCATCGTCGACATCATTCGCAACACGCAGAGCCAGGAAGTCACGTTCAACTATGTGGTGCAGAGCCAGTTCAACTATGGCATCACCGGTTCGCAGACGCTGGTCGACCCCCGGATCAAGACCCAGAGCTTCGCCTGGCTGGGACAAACCAGTCTCAACAACCGGGCGGTCCTCGAAATCTTCAACGGGCGCGGCGCCAAGGTGGCGGCGCAGATCCAGTATCAGCAGGGCAATTCCCACGTGCAGGCGACCTACAACCTGACAATTCCGGCCGGCAAGGAGGTGGCCCTCGTCCACCTGCACCATAGCTCGCTAAGCCTGGATACCGCGGGCAAATGGGCCGCCGCTCTGCGAGAAAACAAGCTGCTGGCCGGTGTGCCGGCGGCCATACGCAAGCTGGTGGTCAACTTCCGCTCGGGGGTGAGCTTCGTCGGTGATGCCGAAGTCTTGCGCGGCGAGACCAGCGACGTCATCGAGCTGCGCGGTGGTGACATGCTCCGCGGCACGCTCAAGCCCGCCAAGTATGCCATCAAAACGTTCTATGGACCCGTGGAATTGCCCGCCGATCGCGTGGTGGGGCTGATCAGCGTTGGCGAGCATCGGCCCAGGCAACTGCTGGTGACCCAGGACGGGGAAATCTTCGGCGGCCAGTTGGAGGAAACCAACCTGGCGATGGAGCTGTCCAGCGGGCAGGTGGCCGAGGTGCCGTTGATCCAGGTGGCCCGCGCCGGCTATCGCAAGCGCGCCAATGAGCCCGAGGAATGGACCTTTGACAAACCGCTGGTGCTGATGCGCAGCGGCGAGCGCATGTCCGTGCAGATGCCCACCGCCGACCTGGAGGTACTCACGCGCTACGGCAGCCTCAAGCTCAAGCCCGAGATCGTCTCCGCCATCGCGTTTCAGGCCGAGGGTCACGGGGTTCACCAGGTGATGCTGAGCGATGGCAGCCGTTTTGCGGGACTGGTGGGGGCCCAGAGCTTCGAGATGAAGCTGGTGTGGGGCCAGCAGACGGTGAAGTTTCCG
>Ga0209450_10000062_pt1 | contig 70541 bp, 57 predicted proteins | sample FrelakmetLWP11LW_FD_187149 | JGI IMG/M metagenome (GOLD analysis project Ga0209450, IMG submission 187149) | Freshwater lake sediment microbial communities from the University of Notre Dame, USA, for methane emissions studies - LWP11 LW (SPAdes)... | ecosystem: Environmental > Aquatic >... | reverse complement strand
GAGGGAATTTGTAAAAAAATCACCCTTCTTTACCCTGAACAACTGGCTTGATTCAATTGAGGTGGGGAATGCCCAGGGAATGATATTCGCCTCCGAAGCAGGGGAGATAATCAAGAAACTGAACCTTAAAACTTTTGAGTCGGATTATAAGATTATGATAATTTGGCTTCCCGAGAAGATGCATCCGTCAGCGGCAAATAAACTTCTTAAAATGATCGAGGAGCCTCCCGAAAAAACACTCTTCCTTCTTGTCTCAGATGAACCGGATAAGATCCTTCCTACTATTCTTTCAAGATGCCAGCTTATAAGGATCCCGGGATTGGAGATCGATGAGATCAGGAATTATCTTGTTTCTGCTTTTGGTGCCGGGGAAAAGAAATCTGCTGAAATAGCCCGGGTCTCAAACGGAAATATAATCAGAGCTTCGGAATTAATTGTGAATGAGGATTCCTCACTTGTCAGCCTCGAGAATTTCAAGAAGCTGATGCGTTTTGCATGGAAACGCGATATCATTTCAGTAATAGCATGGTCAGAGGAAATAGCCTCAACAGGCAGGGAAGCTCAAAAGAGCTTCATCCTCTATTCTCTGAGAATACTACGCGAAAACCTCATGCTGTCACTGGGGCAGATGAAGAACAGACTAGTCTTCCTTGCAGGCGAGGAAGCCTCCTTTTCTGAGAATTTCCACCCTTTTATAAAGCTGGATAATATTTATAATCTCACTGAAGAATTTTCTCTTGCCCATTCTCATATTGAGGCTAACGGCAATGCAAAGATCATTTTCCTTGACCTTGCACTTAAGGTTACAAGGCTGATCCGCTGAACAGTTGCCTTCTGATTGAATTTAATGCATTTATTCACTACTTTTGCGTTTTGATTTTAGAAGCGCTTGATTTTATGACAGAGAATGAAGAATTACAAGGTCAGCCCGGCGAAGAGATACGCCTCCCTGATATGACATACAAACCAGGATGTAACAAGCTTGATTGTTTTAACTGGCTGAAAGACCTTCCTGATTCTGTGCTCGAGAATGAAATAGTTGAAATACGATTCAAGAACACGAGGAAAGGCTTTTTCAGAAATATCAATCACCTCCGGCTCGAGATTGGTGATATTGTTGCCGTTGAAGCTTCTCCCGGACATGATATCGGAAGAGTGGCTATGACAGGTGCGCTGGTCAGGGAACAGCTTAAAGAGCTGAAAGTCTGTCCCCCTCTCGACGACATGAAAAAAGTATATCGTAAGGCTAAGTCGGCCGACATACTGAAATGGGAAGAAGCCAAGAAGCTGGAGAATCCGACAATGTTCCGGTCCAGGAAGATATCCGAAGAGCTAAAGCTGAACATGAAGATAGGAGATGTTGAATATCAGGGTGATAAAACCAAGGCGATCTTCTATTATATTGCAGATGAGAGAGTCGACTTCAGACAGCTGATTAAGGTGCTTGCCGATGAGTTCAAGGTGAGGATAGAGATGCGCCAGATAGGCGCCCGTCAGGAAGCAGGAAGGATAGGTGGCATTGGCTCCTGCGGAAGAGAGTTATGCTGTTCCATATACATTACAAATTTCCAGTCTGTTACCACCACACATGCAAAATACCAGGAGCTTTCACTTAACCCCCAGAAGCTTGCAGGTCAGTGCGGCAAGCTGAAATGCTGCCTTAATTTTGAAGTCGATTGCTATGTCGATGCACAGAGATCATTCCCTTCAAGGGAAATTCCTCTTGAAACTGCCGACAGCACTGCATATTTTCAGAAAATGGAGGTTCATAAGGGTATTTACTGGTACTCCACCAATGCACACTCAACAGCTAACCTGTTGGCTATTCCTGTTCAGAGAGTCAGGGAGATACAGGCTATGAACAGGAAAGGGGTCAAACCGGAGCGTATCCTTGAACAGGACCAGTCGTGGAGTGCAGAACCGGTATCTGATGACCTCCTGAAAAACAATAGTCTTACACGGTTCGATCCGGAACCTAAAAAGAACCAGCCCCATAAGCGTTTTCATAAGAAGAAAAACAGGAGACCCAATGACAGGAAGAACAAGCAGGATTAATTCTTTGCTGGTAATTATTATGATGCTTTTGCTCGTCTCATGCAATGGCAACCTGATCTATACCGACGTGGCTGAAATGCCTGATTCTGCATGGAATCTTTTCAATAACCCTGATTTTAGTTTCCCGGTCACTGATACTACAAAAAACACTAACATATTTTTCACTATCCGTACAGGTTCGCAATACCCTTACCGGAATATCTTTCTTTTTGTTACCACAAAAGCGCCCGATGGAAAGAGTATTACAGACACACTTGAATATGAAATTGCAGATGAAAAAGGGAACTGGCTTGGCAAGGGTTTTGGCGACATCCATGAGCTGAAGCTTCCCTTCAGACAAAATGTTTATTTCCCGATGAAAGGCACATATCATCTTATAATCCGTCATGGTATGAGGACAGAGGATCTTAAAGGTGTGTATGATATCGGCTTAACAGTTGAGAAGTCCGTAAAATAAATAATTAACTGTGGGCAAGAACAAGCTGGCCAGGTGGGCTGAGCTGGGAACTTTCGACAAGGTGATCCAGCATGAAGATGAAGCCGGATTTGGGAAAGACCACCCGGTCAAGGGTAAGTGGAGACGGGAGATCTTCAAAAATCAGAATCCTGTAATACTTGAGCTCGGATGCGGCAGAGGGGAATATACCACAACCCTTTCAACGAGTTTCCCCGGTAATAATTACATAGGTGTCGACATCAAGGGTGCCAGGTTGTGGAGGGGAGCAAAGACAGCACATGAGAACAAGTTGCAGAATGCGGCATTCCTGCGCACAAGAATAGAGTTTATAAACTCTTTTTTTGCAGAGGATGAGGTCGATGAGATATGGCTTACTTTCCCCGACCCGCATCCGGAAAAGAAAAATTCAAATAAAAAACTTACATGTCCCTGGTTTTTAAACAATTATCGCAAATTCCTGAAAAACGATGGGATTATTCATCTGAAAACGGATAATTATGACCTTTTCAGATATACAAAGAATCTTGCCGAAAGAAACAATCTGAAGATCATGGTTTCAACAACTGATCTGTATTCTGAGCTGTCAGGGAATGAGTTACTTCATATCCGGACTCATTATGAGGATCTTTTCCTTAAGCAGGGAATGAAAATTAATTATCTGGCGTTCCGTCTTGAAAAGAATAAAATCATTGAAGATGCCATCACACAGGCTGGTAAGAAGTAAAGATTTTTTCAGTAGCGTTTATGACGTTACCTGCCTGATACCTTATGGCAGGATCACTTCATATGGAGCTATTGCTAAATATCTTGGCTCGGGAAGATCGGCAAGGATGGTAGGCTGGGCGCTCAATGTCTCTCATACCCTGCCGGAGTTCATTCCGGCTCACAGGGTGGTAAACAGGAACGGCCTTCTTACCGGCAAGCATCATTTCGGAAACTCTACAACAATGCAACAGCTTCTTGAAAATGAGGGCATTATAATTGAAGATGACTGTATAATGAATTTCAGGGAGCGCTTCTGGGATCCTTCAACAGAACTTAAATAGCTATTTTGTGTTTATTATTTAAAAGTGGTAAAATTGCAGTTTGTTTATAATTAAATTAAATAAAAATAAGGGAATCTAATGTTTACTGAATCTCAAATATTAACCGCACTGCGAAATGTCATACATCCTGAAAAAAAACAGGATATCGTCACCCTCGGAATGGTAATTGAGGTACATTCATCAGAAAATGGAATATCTCTCACCCTGGCTCCTGAAAGATCAAACGATCCGTTCATCACTTCAATAAAAAGCATAATTGTAAAAGCACTGAAGGAAGAGTTCGGACCCGAAACAGTGATCTCCGATATTTCTGTGAAACCTAAAATCATTGCGGAAAGAGCTGAGAAAAAACAGAATGCCTTGCTGCACGGGATAACAAATATTATTGCCGTATCCTCAGGCAAGGGAGGTGTGGGAAAGACAACTGTTGCAGTTAATCTGGCAATAGCTCTGGCAAGGAAAAATTACCGGGTTGGTCTCCTTGATGCTGACGTCTTCGGCCCTTCGGTTCCCATTATGTTTGATGCCGAAAAATTCCGGCCCGAAGTAAAAAGGGAAAATAACAACGATATGATCATTCCTCTGACCAAATGGGGCGTCAAAGTCCTTTCAACAGGATTCTTTGTCGATCCTGCCGATGCTGTCATCTGGAGAGGACCGATGGCATCCAATTTCCTGAAGCAGCTTATGGCACAGGGAGACTGGGGCTCTCTTGATTTTCTACTGGTAGATCTTCCTCCTGGTACCAGCGATATCCATCTTACTCTTGTACAGGAGGTTGCCGTAACAGGAGCTATTGTTGTAACAACACCTCAGGAAGTGGCACTCGCCGATGCTGTCAAAGGTATTTCAATGTTCAGGAGCGACAAGATAAATGTACCAGTGATAGGTCTTGTTGAAAACATGTCGTGGTTCACTCCTGCCGAACTTCCCGGTAACAGATATTATATTTTCGGAAAAGAGGGCGGGAAGAATCTTGCTGAAAAAACGGGGGTTCCTCTGCTTGGTCAGATACCTCTTGTACAGGGAATATGCGAAAGCAGCGACAAGGGGCATCCCGTTGCCCTTGAAGATTCTGTTGCAGGAAAAGCATTTATGTCCCTCGCCGATGAGGTGATAAAGCAAACCGAAAAGAGAAACAGGGACCAGAGACCAACCGTTAAAGTACAAATGAATAAACCAGAAAACAATTAACCAGCAACTTGTAACAAAAATTAAACACCACTATAATGTCAGACATTAAAACTATTAAAGAAAAGGTTGTCAAAGTGCTGGAGAGGGTAAGGCCTTATCTCCAGTCTGATGGCGGAGATATCGAACTGATCGAGGTAACAGATGACATGTCAGTCAAGGTAAGGCTTAAAGGAGCATGCCATGGCTGTCCGTACAGCATGCAGACACTGAAGGCCGGCGTTGAGCAGGCAATACTCAAGGAGGTCCCGGAAATCAAGAGGGTAATTTCCGCCTGACACCGCGCAACTGCCCAATTTTATTTACCTTTGAAATACTATACACGGCTTATATAAGTTTATAGTATTAAAAGTTATCTATTGCCTTCATTAAAAGCCTCATATAAATACCTCGCTCTTGCCGGAGTTCTTCTTTTAGCCACAACCTGTTCAGTGGAAAAGAACACTGCCTCATCGAGGTTCTATCATGGCATGACCGCCAGATACAATATCTATTTCAATGGATATGAGAGTTTTAAGGCCGGAGTTCTGAAGGTTAACAACGGATACAGGGATGACTATGCCGAGCTTCTGAAAGTATTTGAATACAGTGATCCATCTGCTGCCTCATTGTGCGCTTCCGACATGGAAAGGGCAATCCAGAAAGCTTCAAAACTCATATCACTGAAATCAATAACAGCAAAGCCCGAGGCTAAGAAAAATGGAAAATCTTCTTTCCAGGAAACCGACCTTCTTGAACGAAAGGAATATAATGAATGGGTCGACGACAGTTATCTTCTGATCGGCAAAGCAAGGTTTTACAAGCAGGAATACAATGAAGCTGATGCAGTCCTGAATTATTCAATAACCCAGGCCACTGATCCTGATATAAGGAAGGAAGCCGCCATTTGGCTTGCCAGAATTTATAATGAGAAGAACAGATACAGTGAATCATACAGGCTTCTGTCAGAGCTTGAGATCAATGATGAATCATCACGCTATCTCCGGTCAATGTATTATTCAACTATGGCTGACCTTAACATAAAAGAAAAGAAATATCCTGAAGCCATAGAACCCCTGGAGAAGGCAATAGACCTGGTTTCCGGTAAACGTCAGAAATACAGGCTTACCTATCTTCTTGCCCAGCTGAACGAGCATGCAGGAAATTCATCAAATGCAATATCTCTTTACCGCGACGTTGTAAAAATGAATCCTCCTTACGATGTTGAATTCAATGCAAGGATTAATATTGCAGGAGTGTTTGATGTGAATTCCGGCAATCCCAGGGAGATGGAAAAAGAGCTTGAAAAGATGCTCAGGGATTCAAAGAACAAGGATTTTCTTGATCAGATATACTATGCCCTGGGGAACTTGTCAATGAAGGAAGGCAATGAGAAGGAGGCGATCGAATTCTACAGGAAATCTACTGCCTCGTCCACAACCAATGCCAACCAGAAAGGAAGATCCTACCTGGCCCTTGCCGATTATTATTTCGGGAAGCCCGACTTCATGAAGGCCGGACTTTTTTACGACAGCACTGTTATCTTTCTTAACCAGAAACACCCTGATTACCAGGATATAAAGGCAAAATCGAGGGATCTGAACACAATCGTTTCCCAGCTGAAGCTGATTGCAGAGCAGGATAGCCTTCAAAGAGTGGCTGCAATGCCTGAGTCGGAAAGAAATGCATTGATCTCCACGATAATCAATGAAATAGTTACAGCCGAAAACGAAGGAAAGACCTCTGAATATGCTTCAAGGTACAGTCTTGGTCAGTATTATGAAAATGAGAGACGCTACCAGAACAATATTGAACAGGAAGGAAAATGGTATTTCTATAATCAGTCAGCTCTTACTTTTGGACGATCCGAGTTCAGGCGCCGCTGGGGTGACAGGCCGCTGGAAGACAATTGGCGCAGATATAACAAAGCCAGAACCAATATGTCGCAGGCATCAGTAAATCCTGAAGAAGCAATAAAGAACGGTGGTGACTCTGCAAATGTGGTGACCGATTACAAAAGGCCTGAGTTTTACCTTAAGAACCTTCCCCTGAATGATTCCATGCTGGCCGCTTCAAATGAAAAGATTGCAAACGCCTACCTTTCTGCAGGCAAGGCTTATTATGAAAAACTTAAAGATGCCGGGAGAGCTACGGAATCATTCGAAAAGCTCCTGAGTCGTTACCCCTCAAATGAGCTGGTACCTGAAGCATTATACAATCTCTATGAGGTGAACAAGAATGTCAATACCGCAAAATGCGAGGCTTACAGGCAAAGACTTCTTGAAAAATATCCGGAAACAGAATTCGCTAAGATCCTTTCTGATCCTGCATATTACTCCAAGAAGCTGGCTGCCATGAAAATGGCGGAACAACTTTACGAAAAAGCTTACAATAATTATTCGCGGGAGGATTTTACTGCTGCCATTTCTATCTGCGATACAGCTCTTAAGAAATACCATGAAGATCAGCTGGCTCCCAAATTTATGCTCCTGAAAGCATATTCTGTGGCAAGGATAAGCGATGAACGAACTTTCAAGGAAGAACTGAATTCACTTGTAAAAACCTGGCCCTCGAGCAATGAAAGTAAAAAAGCATCAGAAATAATAGCTTACCTGAATGAGAAGATACCTGAGCTGAAAGTGGAAGAAGAAAAGGAGATTGCCAAAGAACTGTTCTTAGTTGATACTGTGGCAGCTCATTTCTTTGTGATTATAATTGAAAATCCACAGTTCAACCTGAACCAGGCTGCATTTGATGTAATAAGCTACAATATTGATAATTACACAAATAACAATTACCGGACCCAGGGGGAACTGGTCGATAATAAATTTATCATGATCACAGTATCGGGGTTCGCGAAATTTGTTCAATCTATGGACTATTACAAGTCTTTTACCACAGAAAGGATTGTACGCAATCCATCAGCATCCAGGATCTATTCATTCATTATCAGCAATAATAATTTACAGACATTGAAGACTGATAAAAATCCCGGGAGGTATCTTCTGTTTTTTAAGGAAAATTATCTGAATGAGAAAAATTAAGATACTCTGGACTGATGATGAGGTTGAAGTCCTTAAGCCGCATATCTTCTTCCTTGAGGATAAAGGCTATGAAATAGACACATGTTCAAATGGTAATGACACCATTGACCTTGTACGTCAGAACTCCTATGATCTTATTTTCCTCGATGAGAACATGCCGGGACTAAGTGGCATTGAGACACTCAGACTGATAAGGGAAATCAGGACTGACATACCCGTTGTGATGATCACCAAGAGTGAAGAGGAAGAGATAATGGAAGCTGCAATCGGGTCAGAGATCGCAGATTATCTTATTAAGCCCGTAAAGCCCAAACAGATACTTCTTGCTATAAAAAAGATCCTCGACCAGAAAAGGCTGATAACTGAAAAAACCTCCACAGATTACAGGCAGGAATTCAGCCGTATCGGCCAAATGATCTCAGATGCAAGAACCTGCAGCGACTGGGCCGAACTTTTCCGTAAACTTACTTTCTGGGAGGCAGAGCTAGAAAAAATGGACGACAAGAGTATGGCAGAAATATTCAGGATGCAGGAGAATGAGGCCAACGCTTCTTTTTCAAAATTCGTCACAAAAAATTATCTTACCTGGCTCGCTCAGCAAAATCCTGATGATCCAGTTATTTCACCTTCGTTGTTCAGGAAGAAAATACTTCCCCAGATAAGCAATAACAGGCCTCTCTTTTTCATACTCATCGACAACATGAGGTATGACCAGTGGAAAATGATATCTGCAGAGCTTTCAGGATTTTTGCGGGTTGTCGATGAGGATATTTATTTCAGCATTCTACCGACTGTTACACAATACAGCCGAAATGCAATTTTCGCAGGGCTGATGCCGTCACAGATCGAAGAAATAATGCCTCAGTTCTGGATAAATGATGATGAAGAGGAGGGTAAAAATAACTTCGAAGAAGAACTTTTCAGGAACCAGCTGGCAAGAAAAGGACTTAAGTACAAATGGTCCTACAACAAGATCAGCACCAGTGCAGAAGGGAAGAAGCTGAATGAAAGTCTCAGGCAGATGCTTGATAATGATATCAATATCCTGGTGTACAATTTTGTTGATATCCTCTCGCATGCCCGTACCGAAATAGGTCTTATCAGGGACCTGGCGGAAGATGAGCGGGCATACCGGAGCCTGATCCGTTCGTGGTTCATACATTCATCCCTTTTTGATCTGCTGAAGCTGCTGTCGGAACAAAGAGTAAGGGTAATATTCACAACCGACCACGGAACAATAAGGGTCCAGAATCCGGTTAAGGTTGTTGGCGACAGGAAAACATCCTCAAACCTCCGTTATAAAATGGGCAGGAATCTGGATTATAATCCAAATGAAGTTTTTGAGCTTAAGAACCCTGAAAAAGCGCTTCTCCCAAAAAGCAATATCAGTTCAAGATATATTTTTGCATTTAACAAGGATTTCCTTGTTTACCAGAACAACTATAATTACTATGCCAGCTACTATAAAAATACTTTCCAGCATGGAGGCATCTCTATGCAGGAGATGCTGCTTCCCTTTGCAGTTCTTGAACCGGTTTCATAATGGAAATAATCATCAGACATAGAAAAGATATTCCCGCTGCCGCAAAGAAACTTCTCACACACACCGGCAACAGCAGGATCTTTGCTTTTGACGGACCTCTGGGTGCAGGCAAGACCACAATCATAAAAGTCATTTGCAAGCTGCTCGGAGCCATCGATACAGCAAGCAGCCCGACATTCACAATTGTAAACGAATACAGGAGAGGAGCAGACAGTTCTCTCTTCCATATCGATCTGTACAGGATAAAAAAAACGGAGGAGGCATATGATATTGGAATTGAGGAATATCTCTCCGGAGATTCTTACTGTTTCATCGAATGGCCTGGTCTTATCATGGATCTCCTTCCGGAAAGAACCATAAATGTCAGTATTACAGTAGGTGAAAATGAGGAAAGGATCCTGCAGATCTCATAGTCAAATCTGTTTTGCACCTGTATTGCAATTTTTTTAACTTTGAAGAAATAACATCCCCTTCAAAATGAATGATAAAGGCAAAAGCGGTAAGGTTAATCTGGGAAACAGCGCTTTCATGCCGAAGGAAGAGCATCTTGAAACTGCTGTCAGGTTCAGAAGGATCTCCATCGGCATTCCGTGCGACACAAAGGATGAAGAGAAAAGAATTGCACTGACACCCGAGGCAGTCAACCTGCTTGTTGAATCCGACAATGAAGTCATACTACAGAAAGGAGCAGGCAGCGGAGCCAACTACACCGACAAGGATTACAGCGAAAACGGGGCTATAATAACTGATTCTCCTGCACGGGTTTTCAGTTCGGATGTCATTATCAAGGTCGCTCCCTTTAACGAGAAGGAAGCCGATTATCTTAAAGGCAACCAGGTGCTTATATCATATCTTAATGTCCTGAAGATGAGCGAAGATACTCTTGCCAGGCTCATCAGGAAAAAAGTCACTTCAATCGCATTTGAGAAGATCCGCGATGCCAACGGTGTAATGCCCGTAATTGAATCCATGAGCGAGATCTCCGGTGTAACATCAATACTGATCGCCTCCGATTATCTGAGCAACCATCATGGTGGCAAAGGTGTTATGCTTGGCGGTATCACTGGTATAACTCCTACCGAAGTTATTATCCTGGGAGCCAATACTGCAGGAGAATATGCAGCAAAGGCAGCACTCGGACTCGGTGCGCAGGTGAAGATTTTTGACAGCTCATTACAACAGCTGAGAAAGTTTGAAAACCTGGTGGGACAAAGGCTGCAGACATCCGGATTCCATCCGCAGGTTCTGAAAAAAGCGTTGAAATCGGCCGATGTTGTTATCGGAGCCATCGAGCTGGAGGATTTGAAGCCACAGTATTATGTAACCGAGGATATGGTACGATCCATGAAAAAGGGAACAGTGATAGTTGACCTTAGCATCGATCGTGGCGGATGCATTGAGACAACTGAATGCCGCGCACTCAGGGATCCGGTATATGAGAAGCACGGAGTTATTCATTTTTCAGCATGGAATCTTCCGTCGCGTGTGGCACGCACAGCATCTATCGCACTTAGTAATATCATTGCACCGCTGCTTCAGAATCTTGCCGAATCAGGAAATATAACTCAGCTCCTGAAGAATGATCCCGGTGTACGAAACGGAGCATACCTGTACAATGGTATACTCACGAATGAAACACTCGGACAAAAATTCGGGATTCTTTCAAAAGACCTTGATCTCCTTCTTTCTGCCTTCTGAAAATTATGTGTAAGAGAGAACTGCTTTCTTCCCTTCAATTCTGATCCTGGCCTGAGCGCCTATATAAAAGGCTCTGTTGTCTGAAATATGTCCTGCCGGAAAATTGAAGAACACCGGATATTTATATTCCCGCACAATTTCTGCTATAGTCTCCCCGGCACTTTTACCCCACGGTGTTTTGCCATCCATCATTTCATTCAGGCCTCCGGCAACCAGTGCTTTCAGATCTTTAAGCTTCCCAGACAGCTTCAGAGAGGTCATCATCCTGTCGAGATGGTAATAATACTCTCCCACCTCTTCAATAAACAAAATCTTCCCGGATGTTTTTGGCTCTGCCGCAGTTCCGATCAGGCTGTAAAGAAGGGAAAGGTTCCCTCCCGTCAATTCTCCTGAAACCTGGCTGCTGTTAATAAATTCGCCTTTCCATTCTATAGGAGCGCAGCCTTCAAATAATGATATGCGCAGAGATTCGAGAGTTTCTTCCGTCTTCTCCGGATTTGCATAATTCAGAGGCATCTCGCCATGAACGGAGATCATTCTGCATCGTTCATTCAGCCATGAATGCAATACAGTTACATCACTGAACCCAACATACCATTTCGGAAATTTTTTCAGGGAAGAAAAATCAATCTTGTCTATGATCCTCAATAATCCGTATCCGCCCCTGGAACAAAAGACTGCTTTTATAGTTTTACTGTCGGTTGCTTTCTGAAAATCCGATAGTCTCGCCTTGTCGGTCCCCGCAAAAGGACCACTCTTTTTAAGAACATTCTTCCCGACATGTACTTTTAATCCCCACGATTCCAGAACTTTAACAGAACTCTCAATTTTATCTTCACCTATGGAAAAAGCCGGTGAAACAATTGTAACCTCATCGCGGGGCTTCAAAAATGGCGGCTGGATCTTTCGGACAGGCATATAAAATATATTTTACGTAAAAGTAACTGAAAATGTTACGTTCACAACTTGCAGAGGCCCCCCATCCCCCTAAAGGGGGCTAATTATCTGCGTTAGCTGATTGAATTGAAAAGTACTTGTTTAAGTCCCCTTCAGGGGATTTAGGGGCTGGTTTAATATTTATTATCTTTGACCGTTTTTATTTTATCGCAATGAAGAAATTTAAAAGATATCTTGTCACCTCTGCCCTGCCTTATGCCAACGGACCTCTTCATATAGGACACCTGGCGGGAGTGTATGTACCGTCCGACATCTACACAAGGTACCTGAGGCTGAAGAGGGAGGATGTGATCTCGATCTGCGGTTCTGATGAACACGGCGTTCCGATTACCCTGAAAGCCCGAAATGAGGGAGTCACACCACAGGAGATAGTCGACAGGTATCATGCAATCAACAAGAAGGCATTTGAGGATTTTGGCATCGCCTTCGATATATATTCAAGAACATCGAATAAAATACATTATGAAACTGCTTCGGAATTTTTCCTGAAGCTGTACAATAAAGGTGAGTTTATTGAGAAGACTTCCGAGCAGTATTATGACGAAGAGGCCGGATGCTTCCTTGCTGACCGTTACATTATGGGTACTTGTCCTCATTGCGGAAATGAGAATGCCTATGGTGATCAGTGTGAGAAATGCGGCACATCGCTGAGTCCTTCTGATCTTATCAATCCTCATTCAACAGTCAGCGGCAGTAAACCTGTTCTGCGCGAAACACTTCACTGGTATCTTCCTCTCGACAAATATGAACCATGGCTTAAAAAATGGATCCTTGAAGATCATAAGGAATGGAAGACAAATGTTTATGGCCAGTGCAAATCATGGCTCGACCAGGGACTGCAGCCAAGAGCTGTCAGCCGCGACCTCGACTGGGGAGTTCCGGTACCCGTGAAAGAAGCTAAGGGCAAAGTGCTCTATGTCTGGTTTGACGCACCTATCGGATATATTTCCGCTACGAAGGAGCTGACTCCTGACTGGGAAAAATACTGGAAAGACAAGGAAACAAAAATGGTTCATTTTATCGGAAAGGATAATATTGTCTTTCATTGTATTATATTCCCGGCGATGCTTAATGCTGAAGGCAGCTTCATACTACCCGAAAATGTGCCTGCCAACGAATTCCTGAACCTTGAGAGCGATAAGATTTCCACATCAAGGAACTGGGCTGTCTGGCTTCATGAATATCTTGCCGATTTCCCGGGGAAGCAGGATGTGCTCAGATATTCTCTCTGTGCAAGCGCACCTGAGACCAAGGACAATGACTTTACATGGAAGGAGTTCCAGGCCAGGAACAACAATGAGCTGGTTGCCATACTGGGTAATTTTGTAAACAGAACGCTGGTCCTCACAAATAGTTATTATGAGGGCATCGTGCCGGCAAGGGGAAAACCCGACCAGAATGACGAATCAGTTCTTAAAGAGATCTCATTTTTAAGGGATAAGGTTGAATCAGCAATTGAGAATTACAGGTTCAGGGAAGCACTGAAGGAGGCTATGAATCTTGCCAGGCTGGGCAATAAATATCTCGCCGATGCAGAGCCCTGGAAGGTAGTTAAGACCGATCCGGAAAGGGTAAAGACAATAATGAATATTGCACTTCAGATTACAGCAAACCTGACTATAGTGCTTGAACCTTTCCTTCCCTTCTCAATGGAAAAGCTCAGAGGCTGGATAAACATGGGAAAAATCAGCTGGAGCGATGCCGGAAAAACCAACCTTCTTTCAGCAGGGCACAAGGTAAACAGGCCGGAATTGCTTTTCGAAAAGATCGAGGATGAGGCGATCAAAAAACAGATCGATAAGCTGATGGCAACCAAAAAGGCAAATGAAACAGTTTCTGCAAAATCAATTCCGTCAAAGGATCCGGTGACATTCGATGATTTCACTAAAATAGACATAAGGACGGCCACAATACTGGAAGCTGAAAAAGTTCCTAAAACCACCAAGCTGCTAAAGCTCAAAATCGATACGGGCATTGACGTGCGGACGATTGTATCCGGTATTGCGGAATATTATGATCCGAAGGATATTATAGGCAGGCAGATCTCAATTGTAGCCAACCTTGAGCCTCGCAAAATAAAAGGTATCGAATCGAAGGGCATGATACTGATGGCCGAAGATAAGGATGGAAAACTCGTTATGGTCACCCCTGCTGAAAAAGTGAATAACGGGAGCATCATAAAATAAAACTTAGATTTTCTTAACCCATGAACCGGGGAACTTCTGAGAAATGCTGTCTTTTTTCACTTCTGCAGCTTTAACGTCAACGCACTGCATTGCACTTACCCTGTAAAAGCCGTTTGGTCCTTCAATTATTTCAGGTGTATAGCCTTCTTTTGACAGTATATCTGCCTGAAGTTCGGCATTTTGCTTTACTTTAAAGCTACCGGTAATAATACAATAGCTTTTCTTTTCCACTACAGATGGAATAACAGTTTCAGTTGCCGATGGCTGAGTTACTGATTCTTGCATATTAATAGTAACCTCCGGAATATTGCTGTCAACTGCAGCTTTATTGCTTTCAAACTCAGCTTTTGCAAGCGGATTCAGGCTGGAGGATTCAACCTTTGATTTAAAGAGATCTGTTTTAAGAGGAACTGCCACCATCAATGCAAGCAGGGGAACAATCACAGCAGCTGCTCTCCAGATTACCCTTCTGGCCGAAGCCCGCTTAACCGGATCCTTATCAAGATGTTTCGCGATCCGCTTGCGGATATCATAGCTCTCCAAAGGAGAAAACTGGAATGATTCGAGACCATAGGAATCGAGATGATAATTTACGTTCCTGTCAGGTTCGAACTGGACATTCCCTTCCTGGTTATTAATGAAGCTGCCGATATTGTCGAATACCAGCTTCTCCCCTTTCTCAAGCTTCCTGCGCATGCCGGCAACAAATTCCTCAATAATATTACGGGCGTCGCCATAGCCGAGCTTCGTATGATCTGATATCCTGCCTACCAGAAGACCATCATTGTGACTCAGGTTCCTGTTGAATGAGATCAGCTTCACAGGAGGATAAAAAGTGGATGTGCTTTTGTCAATACGTGCAGGGGTATAATTCCCTATAAAGCCTCCAAAGCCAGGCACAATTACACAATCGTGGCTGAAAAGCAGTTCACGTATGAAAGCAGTGATATCCATCAATAAATAATAACCTTTCACAAAAATAAGAAAAATCATGAATAGTAAATAATTATCTTCGCAGTTCTTCTAATTTACTATTTAGTGCAGTCAAGATGAGAGATATCCAAATGGTTGACCTTAATGCGCAGTACAGGAAGCTGAGTGACGAAATTGATGCTGCAATAAGGTCGGTGCTTAATACAACAGCTTTTATAAAGGGTCCCGAGGTTAAGAAATTCGAGGAAGAGCTTCAGAAATACATTGGCTGCAATCATGTCGTCTCATGCGCCAACGGAACCGATGCGCTTCAGATTGCCATGATGGCTCTCAGGCTGAATCCCGGCGACGAGGTTATTACAACCAACTTTACTTTTATTGCAACAGTGGAGGTGGTGGCGCTCATGGGACTTAAGCTTGTACTGGTAGATCCGGATCCCAATACTTTCAATATATCTGTCGATGCTGTCAGAAAAGCGATAACTCCGCGCACCAAGGCGATAGTACCTGTGCATCTTTTCGGACAGTGTGCAGATATGGAGAGCATAATGAAGCTCGCACAGGAAAAAGGATTATATTTAATCGAAGATGCAGCTCAGGCGACAGGTGCTGAATATCTTTTCTCTGATGGAACTCACAAAAAAGCAGGTACGATTGGAACAATCGGCACAACATCATTTTTCCCTTCAAAGAATCTTGGTTGCTATGGTGACGGCGGAGCAATGTTCACGAATGATGAGACACTTGCAGGAAAACTCAGGAGCATAGCAAACCATGGGATGAAGGAGAGATACCATTATGACGATATCGGAGTAAATTCCCGTCTCGATACAATTCAGGCAGCTATACTTCTGGTAAAACTGAAACATCTCGACGAATTCAATTCAGCAAGACGGAAAGCAGCCGATTTCTATGATAACGCATTCAGAGGATGCCCTGATTTAATTGTGCCTGAAAGGGCAGGATATTCCACCCATATTTTCCACCAGTATACGATCAGGATCAAACACGGTAAAAGGGACGAGCTGAGGAGATATCTTGAATCTGAAAAGATCCCGGCAATGATCTATTACCCCGGACCCCTTCACACCCAGCAGGCATACCGCAGCCTGGGCTATGGAGATAATGATTTCCCTGTAACTTCGGGTCTCTGCCGCGAAGTGCTGTCACTGCCGATGCATCCTGATATGGAGCAGGAACAGCTTGATTATATCACATTTAATGTTTTAAAATTCTTCAAAAAAAAATAACTATGAAAAAAGATTTTTTCGCTCATGAGACGGCGGTAATAGATAAAGGATGTAAAATCGGAAATGGAACCAAAATATGGCATTTCAGCCATGTTATGGCAGGTGCGGAGATCGGAAAAAACTGCAATATAGGACAGAATGTTGTAGTCTCCCCCGGTGTCAGGATTGGCAGCAACGTGAAGGTCCAGAATAACGTATCTATTTATACCGGCGTCATAGTTGATGATGATGTTTTTCTCGGGCCGTCAATGGTATTTACAAACATTATCAATCCGCGAAGTGAAATCATCCGCAGGGATAATTATGAAACCACAATAGTTGAAAAGGGTGCTTCAATAGGTGCCAATTCGACAATCATCTGCGGCAATATAATCGGCAGGTATGCATTTGTTGGCGCAGGTGCGGTTGTGACAAAAGATGTTAAGCCTTTTGCCCTGGTGGTTGGGAATCCTGCAAGGCAAACCGGATGGATGAGCGAATACGGACATAAGCTTTCATTTGATAAAAAAGGATTCGCTGTATGCCCTGAAAGCGGCGACAGATACCATCTTGAGAATGGCATCGTTTCTAAAATTATTTAGTAGTTTTACCCTCCTTAAAAAAAGATTTTATGGATACAACTCCAAAAACCTTCGGACTGATAGGTGTTGCAGGATACATAGCCGTCCGTCATCTCAAGGCAATCAAAGATACCGGCAATATCCTTCTCGCCAGCCTTGACAGGTTTGATTCTGTCGGCCTTCTTGACAGCTATTTCCCGAAAAGTGATTTCTTCGTCGAATTTGAACGTTTCGACAGACATTTTGACAAACTGAAGAGAGCCGGGACAAAAATTGACTACGTAAGCATTTGCTCTCCGAATTATCTCCACGATTCACATATCAGGTTTGCCCTCAGGCATCAGGCTGATGCGATTTGCGAAAAACCGATTGTTCTGAATCCCTGGAATGTGGATGCCCTTCAGGAGATTGAACAGGAAACAGGACATAAAATATATACTGTTCTGCAGCTTCGCCTGCATCCAAAAATTGTGGAGCTCAGGGATAAGATCCGTAATGGTCCGAAAGACAAAGTTTATGATGTCGACCTGACTTATATCACCAGCAGGGGAAACTGGTATTTCATCTCATGGAAGGGGGATATTCAGAAATCAGGAGGTGTTGCCACCAATATAGGTATACATTTCTTTGATATGCTGGGGTGGATCTTCGGTGAGGTAAAAAATAACGTTGTAAATTTTTCAGAACCCAATAAGGCAGGAGGTTATCTTGAGCTCAAGAATGCCAGGGTAAGATGGTACCTGAGTCTTGATTCCAACGACCTGCCACAGGAATTTAAGGAAAAAGGACAAAGGACATACAGATCAGTTACAGTTGAAGGCGAAGAGGTTGAATTCAGCGAAGGTTTTACGGATCTGCATACAAAAACTTACGAAGATATACTTGCCGGCGGCGGATTCGGTTTGGATGAAGTCAGACAATCTGTAATAACTGCATATACTATCAGGAATGCTAAACCAATAGGTCTGCAGGGAAATTATCATCCTATATTAAAAACGATAAAACATGTATAACGAACTGATCAGGAAAAAAACCAAACTTTCCTTAATAGGCCTCGGATATGTCGGATTGCCTATTGCGCTTGAATTTGCGAAAAAAATTAAAGTCATAGGATTCGACATACGGAACGACAGGCTGGAGCTTATGAGAAAGGGCATCGATCCGAGCAATGAGCTTACGGCAGAAGCTTTTAAGAAAACCGATATTGTGTTCACCAGCGATCCAAAAGATCTGAAGGAGGCGTCGTTTCATATAATAGCAGTTCCCACACCGACCAATATCTATAACCTTCCCGATCTGGGTCCGGTGCTCAGGGCATCAGAGACTGTGGGCCGCATACTGAAAAAGGGCGATTACGTGGTTTATGAATCGACAGTCTATCCTGGCTGTACCGAGGAAGATTGCATTCCGGTTCTTGAAAAGTTTTCAAAGCTAAAATGCGGAAAAGATTTCAAGGTCGGATTTTCTCCGGAAAGAATAAATCCGGGTGACACTAACCACACACTAACCAAGATTGTAAAGGTTACAAGCGGATGCGACCCTGAAACAGCTGAAAATATTGCAAAAACATATGAGCTTATTATCAAAGCCGGCGTTTACAGGGCCAGCTCGATAAAAGTGGCTGAGTCGGCCAAGATAATTGAAAATACCCAACGCGACATCAACATTGCATTCATGAATGAATTGTCGCTGATATTTAACCGACTGGGAGTCAATACATTTGAAGTGCTTGAAGCTGCAGGGACAAAATGGAACTTTTTGAAATTCTATCCGGGACTCGTGGGCGGTCATTGCATTGGTGTCGATCCATATTATCTTTCATATAAGGCAAAGGCTCTTGGATATCATCCGCAAATGATAGATTCCGGACGCTTCATCAACGACAGCATGGGAAGATATATCGGCAAGCAGACAGTAAAGAAAATTATTGCTGCCGGCAAGAATCCAACACATTCCAGGGTACTCATTATGGGGATCACATTCAAGGAAGATGTTACGGATATAAGAAATTCCAAGGTGGTGGATATAATTGCCGAGCTGACTGAATTCAACGTCACCGTTGATGTTATTGATGCTGGTGCAGCTGCCCATGAAGTAAAGCATGAATACGGAATAGAATTAAAGAAGAAACCTTCTGGTAAATATGACGCTGTGATACTTGCTGTTAGCCATAAAGAGTATCTTAAGCTGAATGAAAAATGGTTTACTCCACTGCTGAACAAGGATGGTATAATTGTTGACGTTAAAGGAGTGCTTCGCGGAAAAATCAAGAACCATACTTACTGGAGCCTGTAATGAAAAAAAGAATCGTTGTCACCGGAGGAACCGGGTATATAGGATCCCATACGGCCGTGGAGCTTATGAACGAGGGCTACGAGGTTATACTGATAGATAACCTGTATAACTCGGAAGCTGTCGTTGCTGACCGGATTGGTGAGATAACAGGAACAAAGCCGCAACTTGAAGTATTTGATCTCTGCAAGAGAAAAAAGCTGAACAAATTCTTCCGGGAAAACAGGGACATCTCTGCAATAATTCATTTCGCCGCCTATAAAGCTGTCGGCGAATCAGTTAACAGACCGCTTGAGTATTACAGAAACAACCTGTTATCGCTGATGAACCTTCTGGATGCAATGAAGGAATTCGGTATTCCCTCAATTGTATTTTCATCATCATGCACGGTTTACGGACAACCGGAAAAACTGCCAGTCACTGAAGACGCACCCATGCAGCCGGCAATTTCACCATACGGCAATACAAAACAGATATGTGAAGAGATAATAAGGGACGCTGTTTCTGCATATAAGGAGCTGAAGGCAATTTCACTGAGGTATTTCAATCCAATCGGAGCGCATCCTTCAGCTCTGATCGGTGAACTGCCCCGGGGAGTACCCGAAAATCTGGTCCCCTTTATAACTCAGACTGCATATGGACTAAGGGATGAACTGAAGGTTTTCGGAAATGATTACAACACTCCTGACGGATCATGTATCCGCGATTACCTTCACGTTGTTGATCTTGCAAAAGCACATGTGATAGCAGTAAAAAGACTGGTCGGGGGCAAGAATAAAAAGAATTACGAAGTGTTCAACCTGGGAACAGGAATGGGTGTTTCAGTTATGGAAGCTATCAAATCATTCGAGCGCGTAACGGGGATGAAGCTTAAATACATGATTACCGGAAGAAGAGCAGGCGATATTGAGAAGATATGGGCTGACCCTTCATTTGCAAACAAAGAACTGGGATGGAAAACTGTCAGCTCACTTGACGAGGCAATGAAGACTGCCTGGGAGTGGGAAAAAAATATTAGGAAGAAAAATTAAAAAAATGAAAACCAGAAGGACGATTCTGATTACAGGCGGCGCAGGTTTCATAGGCTCACATGTGGTAAGGTACTTTGTAACCAATTATCCCGGTTACCTTATTGTTAATGCTGACAAGCTCACATATGCAGGCAATCTTGAGAATCTGGCCGACATCGACAAAAATGTAAATTACGCATTTGAGAAAATTGATATAGTTGACAAGCAGGCTGTTGCTAAGCTCTTCGAGAAATATGATTTTGACGGGGTGATACATCTTGCAGCGGAGTCTCATGTCGACAGGTCGATAACCGGACCAGATGAATTTGTATTTACAAACATTGTAGGCACTGTCAACCTGCTGAATGCCGCCCTGCACTGCTGGCAGAAAGACTTTCAGGATAAGCTTTTCTATCACATCTCGACCGATGAAGTTTATGGTTCGCTTGGAAGTGAAGGGATGTTTACCGAGGAAACAGCATATGATCCCAAAAGTCCTTATTCGGCGTCGAAGGCAAGCTCTGACCATATGGTGAGAGCATATAACCATACATTCGGGATCCCTGCTGTGATCTCCAATTGCTCAAACAATTACGGTCCCAACCAGTTTCCGGAGAAACTCATCCCTCTTGCCATCAACAATATCAGGAATAACAAGCCTGTACCTGTTTACGGCAAGGGCGAGAACATACGTGACTGGCTCTATGTAGAAGATCATGCCGCCGCAATAGATCTTATCTTTCACAGGGGAAAGCCGGGAGAAACCTATAACATAGGCGGAAATAACGAATGGAAAAACATAGACCTTATCAGGCTGCTATGCAGAATAATGGATAAAAAGCTCGGAAGGAATGAGGGCGACTCTGAGAAGCTGATAACATATGTCAAGGACCGTCCTGGCCATGACCTGAGATATGCCATCGATTCATCAAAGCTTCAGAAGGAGTTTGGATGGAAGCCGATTCCAAGCTTTGAAGTCGGGCTTGTAAAAACCGTAGACTGGTATCTTTCGAACGGGAAATGGCTTAAGAATGTCCTTTCTGGTGACTACGAAAAGTACTATGATTCAATGTATGCCGGAAGATAGAGCATGTCTTACTTTATCCTGCTCATTCTCTCAATAAGCTCATCACCCAGTGTGGTTTTCTTCCTGATATGATCCTGAATCGCAGCAACAACGCTGTTTGATTCAAAATCGCCCCTTACCTGTTCAAAATCACGTTTTTTGATTTCAGGACCGCCGTCGATACCGAATCCTGTCATTGATGAAAGAGTAAACTCCTTGCGTGCATCCTCATAGAGCATTTTATCGAGATCTATTACGCTCTTCTTCCATTTTTCGACCACAGCAATTACATCTGCAGGAGTGAACTTGTTTACCGGTTTTCCCTCTTCTTCCTCAATTCGCTCACATGACCATATCCATTCCCAGTCATAATATGACTTATGCATATTACTGAATTCCTCTTCGATTCGTTGCAGTGAATCCACCTTTCCCGATTCTATATCAGCGAGGAGTTTTTCGATCACCCGTTGAGGGGCAATAAGCCCTGCAATGTCTACCCATTCTCCGTTACCATGTGATTTATCAGGCTTCAATCTGTTTTGAAGTTCTTTATTCGTCCTGAAGCGGATATTCTCAAGTCTCTTTATTAATGAGTTGCCAAGGAATTTATTAATACCGGTCTGATACAGGCTGATCCCCCTTTCCAGTGAAGGGCCCTGGATTATCATATTATTATAGGTATAGGATCCCGATACTTCTCCGGCTACTGATCTGATCTTACGGAGAAGGTCTCTTCCTTCGAACATCTTGCGTATCGTATAGGGGCTGAGCAGATTGAAGTTGATCTGATCGATTTTCATAGGGTCTTTCCGCCTGTCTCGTTTCGGCCATTTCTGAGCATCTCTTATTGTACCCACGCTCCTCAAATTGACCCCCGGAGCAAGTATGCTTTCATCATTGCTTTCAATCAGATATGAAAAGGGAAGTGACGATGTATCCATATTCTTGTAATGTCTTCCCATTACAAGTGAAAATGGACCGATTCGTGCCGGCCAGAGAAGGTATGAATCGCTTGTGGTCTTTGAGCCTCTCTCCATAATGCCCTGATGGATCGGTCCCAGTTTGTACATATGGTTGCTCTGGTTCGATCCGCTTCCTGCGTTCATGAATGAAAAAATACCAGCAATGAGCAGGGTGGACTTGTGATGAGTGACTGTATAGGGACCTGCAAAAATCGAACATGCTTCGCCATGAAATCCGGCGCAGTTGGCAAAAAACAACGAATTCTCGGCTGAATAATGTTTCCCAAGCACACAACCCTGTCCGACGAAGCATTTATCAATAAGTGTTGATTCAGTTACAATTGAGCCCGAGCACACAATGAAATGCTCCATTATAACTCCGGGGCCAATGAATATCGGATCCTCTTTGCAGCTGTTCAGGGATCCTTCGTTAAGGCTCATTGCTCCTTCGACCTGGGTATATGGCCCAAAACGTACATTCCTGACATTCCTGCAGTTGAGAATCCTTGTATTTCTGCCGATGGTGCCTTTGTCTGACGAAAGTGACTTTGAATAATCAGCTACCATATTTTCAATCTTCTCTATCGACTTGCTGCGATGTCTGTAGAGGGCAATTATATAAGCTTCATGTGCCGAAAGCCGGTCCCACATTTTCACTGCTCTGCCTCCTGTTTCATTCAGGACGGCAACTTCAGTCCCGTTTCCAAAGGCCGACACCCCTTCGGTGAATATCCTGCCGCAGTTCTTTATAATTACATCATCTTCGATATTGTAATTGGCGATATATTCGCCTATGTTGCTGATAAGTACATTTGAGCCTATCGAGGAATTATGGATTCGGGCATTCGAAATGCCGTATTTCATCGTAACTCCTGATTCATCGGTATATGATCCCTTGAAGCTGCCGAGTTTCACGTTTCCTGAAAAAGTAACGTTGAAAAATCTTGAAGGATCAAATCCTTCAACAACCTTTACCTTGCTCCAGTCATCGCACCGGCAGTTATTAGAAGTAAGGGTTTTAATTGCAGAGCCGGAAAGGTCCATCAATTTTTTTACAGGGCTCATATTTGAAGAATTTAAGGATTTCTATTCAACTGTCACTGATTTGGCAAGATTTCTTGGTTGGTCTACATTGCAGCCTCTCAGTACGGCGATATGATATGACAGTAGTTGCAGCGGGATAACTGCAAGTATTCCTGAAAACACTGTCATCGTTTCAGGAACTTCAAGGACATAGTCTGCCATTTTTCTGATTATCTCATCTCCTTCTGTAACAATGGCAATAACTTTTCCTTTTCTTGCTTTAATCTCCTGGATGTTGTTGATTATCTTATCGTAAGTGTCATCCTTTGTTGCTACTACAACCACTGGCATGTTATCGTCAATCAGGGCAATAGGTCCGTGCTTCATCTCTGCAGCAGGATAGCCCTCTGCATGTATGTAAGAGATCTCCTTGAGCTTAAGGGCTCCCTCAAGCGCGACCGGGAAAAGATATCCTCTTCCGAGGTAAAGCGCATTATGGCAATCCTTGAAAATCTTTGACAGTTCCAGTGCCTTATCATTTTTGGTAAGAGCCTTTTCAATCTTACCTGGGATGGATACAAGTTCGGTGATCAGTTCCTTGTAATATGAATCCGAAACAATTCCCTTCAGGTGTCCTATTTCGAAAGCCATCATTGCAAGCACCGTTACCTGCGTGGTAAATGCTTTCGTGGAGGCTACGCCGATTTCAGGGCCGGCATGGGTATAAACCCCGGCATCAGTTTCGCGCGGGATGCTGCTTCCAACAACATTGCAGATACCTATTACCTTGGCTCCCTTTTGCCTTGCGAGCTTTACGGCGGCTAGGGTATCTGCTGTTTCACCGCTTTGACTTATTGCAATTACAATATCACCTTTATTTATTATGGGATTTCTGTACCTGAATTCCGAAGCATATTCCACCTCGACAGGTATTCTCGTAAACTCTTCGAAGAAATACTCACCCAGAAGACCTGCATGCCATGACGTTCCGCAGGCGATGATTATGATCCTATCAGCCTGCGACATTGTTTCGAGCACATCATGTAGTCCTCCCAGCATCACGCCTGAAAGGTCGGGCAGCACTCTTCCCCTGAATGTATCGTGGATTGCCCTTGGCTGTTCAAATATCTCCTTGAGCATGAAATGAGCAAAACCTTCCTTGTCGATCTCACCTATTTTAAGGTCGATCTTTTTTACTTCCGGTTTTATCTGTTCATGTTTCAGAGTTTTCAGTATCAGCTCATCTTTCCTGATTATTGCCAGGTCGTCGTCGTTGAGATAGATCACCCTCTGGGTATACTCAACTATCGGTGTTGCGTCGGAAGCAATGAAATTCTCACCATCCCCCACACCTATCACAAGAGGACTTCCTTTTTTTGCGGCGAATATCTTATCGGGTTCCCTGGTGCAGATTATGACAAGTCCATAGGCGCCTTCAACTCTGTTAAGAGCAAGTGTAATTGCCTGTTCTGCAGTAAGATCTCCTTCGATATACAGATGTTCCATAAGGTTGGCGAGTACTTCAGTATCTGTCTGGCTGGTAAAGGTTATGCCCCTGCCTTCGAGATGCTTTTTCAGTCTTGAATAATTCTCGATTATACCATTATGGACGACAACAAAATTGCCTTTGAATGAAACCTGGGGATGGGCATTCAGCTCATTGGGCTCTCCATGAGTGGCCCACCTTGTATGGCCCATCCCGATAGTGCCGTTAAAGCTTGATTTATTGACCATTTCTTCAAGGTCACTGACTCTTCCCTTGCATTTGAAGATCTTTGTCTCTCCATTTAAAAGAGCCAGGCCTGCAGAATCGTAGCCCCTGTATTCAAGCCTTTTCAGGCCGTTTATAATTAATTCACGAGCAGGCTTGGAACCTATATAGCCAATAATTCCGCACATAATTGATACAATTTAGATTGCCGGTTACGAATTTAGATATTTTAGCTTTAAAAATCTAGAACTTGGTGTAGGTAAATTCAAATTTTATGGGTTTGTAGCTATCATTAGCTTTCAGGATCACGTTATAACCTGCTGCCGGCAGCAGGAACAATTCCAGCTCAGGAAGAATACTATTTGTTTTATCTTCGAGGTACCCCTGAATGAATGTGGCAATATTCAGATTATATACATCATTTGCTTCAGCGGTGGCAGTTGTATCTGCGGTGCCGTCGTAGAATGAAGTGGTTGTTTCGGGGACAAAGTATCTTGATCCTGATGTTGTCTTGTATCTTAAATAAAGCTTAGAGGGAATCGTCGACCGTGTAAAGTAAGGATGCTCATATACCACCGGAATTTTAAGCCTGGCTTTATTGATCGATGTATGTTTCATGTCAATGGTGTCTTTTATTGAAGCAAGGTTGGACAGCTCCAGCTTTGTGTAAATACCATTGAATTGCTGGGCATACGAAACGGTATCCAGATATGTTATATCGTTTACATGGGCTCCGGCCTGAGCTGTGGAAAAATCATGCCGGTAGAGGTTGAAGTTTGCATTGGTTGACACGGCATCAAGCAGAAATGTCATTTTTTTAGCAGCTAACAATCCATCATGTCCGTAAATTTCAAAATAATTTGAATAGTATCCGAAGGCAGCCGGAGATGCAACGCTCAATGAAACGAGTACGGGGTCGCCGTCAGAGACAATATGAAAATGCAATCCCCTGAAGAATTCCCGGAAATCAACATCGTCGGTATATTTAAGCCTGGAGGTGTCTCTTAGAATATATTGTGCAAAATAATTATCTACAACGAGCTCAATATTGTTTATTGTATCTGCATGGAGCACAGGAAGCAAAATGTCAGGGATTTCGAAGCTGGTCACAGGTACATTCTGGCTTGAATAATATGTAGAATCATTATAAATAACATCAGCAATCTCCCTGATTCTCAAAAAATGCTCATCTGCTGTATCGCCAGTAACTGTAAGGAGCTTCAGGAACAATTTAACGGAATCTACAATAAAAGCACTTTTTTCATCCCATTCGGCTCCAAGCCTTATCTGCGAAACAAATTCGCAGGTTGTTGTGCCGAAATACGGGTCAGCAATAGCGCCCAGATATGAGGTCGAAGGCATACTGGATGCAACTGAATCCCTGTACATCGTGTATGACTTAACATTCAGCAGGTCTGACCCGATTATAATGCGATCAGATCCCGGAAGCATCTTGCCTCCTATGAGGCTGGGCGGATCTTCACATGAACCTGCAAGAAAAAGTAGTCCTCCTAAAAGTGCAGGAAGAAAGATATTTGTTTTATGTTCAGAGAAAAATCTGAGGCTGTGGATATAATTATGAAAGTAATTTGTCATAAAATTCATTATAGGCATCAATGTATTTTGTCTCGTCTTTAAATGGAAGCACAGGCTTGTTGATCGTTTTGATGTATTTGGCCAGCTCTCCGTTTATATCTTCGCTTCCGATAATGACCGCGTCAGAATATTTGATAGCGAGTTTTGAAACATTCACAAAATCAGGTTTTTTTACAAGCTTCAGATTTTCTCCGTCTATCCCGTCAAAACGCAGCTTATCAGCAAACGTAGATCTAAACGGAGTTTTGAAATCATTATTGTAGATGGAATATATAATCTTATAATTGTGGAAAAGCGGATCGTCGCTATAAATGCTTCTCAGATAAATAGGCACCAGGGCTGACATCCAGCCGTGGCAATGAACTATATCAGGCGCCCATCGCAACTTCTTGACAGTTTCAATTACACCGCGGGCAAAAAACAATGCGCGTTCATCGTTATCATCAAATTCTTTCCCTGATGCATCTGTAACGATATGTTTCCTCTGGAAATAATCGTCGTTGTCGATGAAATAGACCTGCATCCTGGCGCTTTGAATGGATGCGACCTTAATGATCAGGGGATGATCGGTGTCGTCAATTATCAGGTTCATCCCGGAAAGCCTTATCACTTCGTGAAGCTGATTCCTGCGCTCATTTATGCAGCCATAGCGCGGCATGAATGTGCGGATCTCCTTCCCTCTCTCCTGAATGCCCTGTGGCAGATATCTCCCGATCTTTGATAATTTTGTCTCTCCCAGATATGGAGTAATCTCCTGCGAAATAAATAATACCTTTCTGCTTTCCATGTACCTGACTGGATACCATTGCGTATCAAGGTGCAAAGATAATAATAAAAATTGAGATAAATTACGATACATGAAGTCTTGTTGATTAATGGATATCCCCCCTTGAGGGGGGCTGGGGGGTGTATTAAGAAGAAAAAACATCCCCCTGTCCCCCTTCAAAGGGGGATTCAAATAACCAATAACCATTAACAAATAATTTCAGGAAATTACTTTTAGCTTTGTATGTTAAATTTTCTTAAATGACTGTTACGAGTACTGTAAAAGATCTGCGAAGGTGCCTGAAAAAGCTGAATATTTCTCCTGTTGGATTCGTACCGACGATGGGCGCTTTGCACGAGGGTCATATCTCCCTTATCGAAAATGCGACCCGGAAGTGTCCGGTTGTCGTGGTCAGCATATATGTCAACCCGACACAATTCAACGATAAGGAGGACCTTAAGAATTATCCGAGGACAATTGAGTCAGACATGGCTCTGTTAAGCAGGAACCTCAGGGAAAATGATATTGTCTTCACCCCGGATGACAAAGAGGTATATCCGGTCCCGGACAATCGTATCTTCCGCTTTGGCAACCTCGACAAAGTTATGGAAGCGCTGCATCGCCCCGGCCATTTCAATGGAGTTGCACAAGTGGTAAGCAGGCTTTTCGATATTGTACGGCCGGATGCAGCTTTTTTCGGGCTAAAGGATTTTCAGCAGGTGGCAGTTATCAAATCGATGGTAAAGCAGCTTAATCTTGAAGTAAAAATCATAGCCTGCCCGATAATCCGCGAGCCTGACGGTCTGGCAATGAGCAGCAGGAACAGGTTGCTTGAGGAGGGTATCAGAAAAAAAGCACCGGTTATTTACAGAACGATCTCAAAGGCAGCTGAAATGATAAGGGCAAAGGATATCCCGGAAATAAAGAAATTTGTAAAATCTTCTATCGGGAAGGAAGCTGGTTTCAGAATTGAATATTTTGAAATAGTCGACGATACTGATCTTATCCCGGTGAGCGCCAGGAGCACAATTAAAAAGGGTAAGCGATATTATGGCTGTATTGCAGTGAAAGCCGGAAAGATACGCCTGATAGATAATATCGAAATACCATTGGTGTGAAGCAAAAGGTTATTAACTTTACCGCCTGATTAAATTTCATCTGATTTCAACTTATGTTAATTGAAGTACTAAAATCAAAGATCCACAGGGTAACTGTCACTGAAGCCAACCTTAACTATATAGGTAGCATTGCCATCGATGAGGATCTCATGGATGCAGCAAATATAATCGAGAATGAAAAGGTCCAGGTGGTTGACATAAATAACGGGGAGCGTCTCGATACATATGTTATCAAAGGCATAAGAGGTTCGGGTGTCATATGCCTTAATGGTGCAGCTGCCCGCAAGGTGCAGATCGGAGATATTCTCCTTATTATGTCATATGCCACGATGGAATTTGCCGAAGCAAAAAAATTCCAGCCAAAGATCATTTTCCCTGACACAAAAACAAACAGACTGATTTGAAATTCAGAAAGTTCGCAATACAGGCTTTGAAGTTTCTCGGATTTCTGGCTGTCGGAATGCTGTTATTATGGCTGGCCTTCCGGAAAGTTGACTTTAACAGAGTTGCCAGTAATCTGAAAGATGCTAATTATTACTGGATCATACTGTCCATTTTTTTCAGCCTGATGGCTTTTTTGCTCCGCGCCCGCCGGTGGCAGCTGCTTATTCATCCGCTTGATGTCCGTCCTACCTTCTGGCATACATTTCATGCACTCATGATAGGATATCTCGCAAATCTTGCATTGCCAAGGATTGGTGAAATAACACGCTGTGTAGCATTGGGCAAAAAAGAAAATATTGCAGTCGATAAGCTTGTGGGGACGGTCATAATTGAGCGCACTATCGACTTCTTGTCGGTTCTCATATTCCTCGTATTGATCATACTTACGAGCAGTGGCGTTATAAAGACCTTCCTGAACGAAAGCTTATTCATCCCGTTGAAGGAAAAAGTCTTTGACATATTGAATATTCCGTGGTTCGTCTGGGCAATTGCCATATTTGCAGGTTTTGCCGCAATTTATATTATGATCCGTCAGAGAAAAAGTCTGCGAAAGTTCAGGTTTTTTCAAAAGATGTTCGACATAGCAAAAGGAATCATAACCGGGCTGAAGACCATCACAAATCTGGAGAGAAAATGGGAATTCATATTCACCACAATCCTGATCTGGATCAGTTATGCCCTGATGACATGGGTAGTTGTATTCTGTCTAAAAAGCACATCAGGAATATCATTTTGGAATTCTCTTATTATACTTGTGGTAGGCGGCCTTGCAATGTCGGTCCCGGTCCAGGGAGGATTCGGGGCATTTCATTATGGCGTATCCCGTGTTCTTGCAGTTATTGCGGGAGTAAGTCTTGAAGATGGCCTTACATATGCCGTACTTTCACATGAATCCCAGATTATTTTTGAAATAATCGTTGGCCTTATCTCCATATATGTAATGTACGGAAGGCATAAAAAGGTGCCTCCAATCCCGCAAAAGCGGGACTAAAACTGTTTCATAATGGCTAAAAGCAAAACTGCCTTCGTCTGTCAGAACTGCGGGGCTGAGTCAGCAAAATGGATAGGCCGGTGCCCTTCATGCAAGGAGTGGAACACGTACCATGAGGAGATAATTGCTCCTGCATCTTCGCGCGGTTCATCATTCGTCTCCGATCAGGCCAAGAGGAAACCTGAACTACTCGATAATATTAAGGCAGACGAAAAAAACCGTCAGAAAACAGGCATCCCTGAGCTCGACAGGATACTGGGCGGAGGTATGGTAAGCGGTTCTCTGATACTTATTGGAGGTGAACCGGGTGTCGGAAAATCGACTCTTGCACTTCAGCTTGCCCTGGCTTTGAAGCAGACAACAATATTATATGTATCAGGAGAAGAGAGCGAAGAGCAGATAAGCCTCCGGTCAAAGAGGCTGAGGAATTCCAATCCGCAATGTTATGTACTGTGCGAGACCGAACTTGAAAATATTCTTGCACATTCTGAACAGCTGAAACCAGGCCTGATAATTATTGACTCAATACAGACAATCAGCACAGGTATGCTGGAATCATCCGCCGGAACTGTTTCGCAGGTCCGGGAATGTGCCGCCCAGCTACTCAAGTATTCAAAAATAACAGGAATTCCTGTTTTCCTTATAGGACATATTACCAAGGATGGGACTCTTGCAGGACCGAAAGTCCTTGAGCATATTGTTGATGTGGTTCTCTATTTTGAAGGCGACAATAATTATGTTTACCGTATTCTCAGATCGGTGAAGAACAGGTTCGGTTCGACATCAGAAATTGGCATTTTTGAAATGGTAGAATCAGGATTGAAAGAAGTTAACAACCCTTCCGAGATGTTCATCAATCAGCATGACGAACCACTTAGCGGGATCTCCATTGCAGCTACTGTCGACGGCTTGCGACCATTTCTTATTGAAACACAGGCTCTTGTGAGCAGCGCTGTTTACGGAACTCCGCAGCGAAGCTCTACAGGATTTGATATAAGGAGACTGAACATGCTGCTGGCAGTTCTGGAAAAAAGAGCGGGCTTCAAGCTTGCAGTAAAGGATGTTTTCCTGAATTTAGCCGGAGGTATCAAGGTAACCGATCCTGCAATAGACCTGGCAATTATAAGCTCTGTACTTTCGTCAAATCTTGATATTCCCATCTCACGCGAAGTTTGCTTTGCGGGAGAAGTTGGACTTTCAGGCGAGATACGTCCTGTTTCGAGGATCGAACAACGGATAAGGGAAGCTTCAAAGATGGGATTTAAAAAAATCTATCTTTCAAAATTCCACAAAGGCATTTCTATAAAAGGACTGGAAATTGAATCTGTGCCTGTCGGAAAGATTGAGCACCTGGTAAGGGGATTGTTCAGCTAAAAGTGGTGGGATTGCTTCGTCTCCGCCAAATGTCGGATCCTCGCAATGACCTCAATCTTCAATAATGTTATGTCTAAACATTAAAGAATAATAATTATGGATACTGTCATTGCGAGGAGTCAAGCCGTGGCTTGACGACGAAGCAATCCCTGAAATTCAACAGAATTTATTTATTAATAGCGATCCCTTATCGGATTATCCCTTCTTGTGCTTTCGCGTTTTACCTTATCGCAATCGAGTTCGACATTGAATCCCGAAGGACGTTCAAATTCATCAGTTTCCATGATACCAAACTCAGGATCATTATATACCTTTTTGAGGAACCTTCCCAGAATAGGAAGTGCAACATTTGCGCCCTGTCCTTCGGCAAGCGATTCAAAGTGGATTGACCGGTCTTCCCATCCGCACCAGACTCCTCCTACAAGATTTGGCATCACACCCATGAACCAGGCGTCAGATTGCTCCTGCGTAGTACCCGTTTTACCTCCTATCTGGTTCATAAGCAAATAGGGCTCTCTTCTCAGTCTGATCCCGGAGCCGGTCTGAACAACTCCCTGCAGAAGATTTACCATAAGAAAAGCAGTCTGTTCGCTCAGAACTTCTTCAATTCTTGAGGAAAACCTTGAAATTACATTACCGTTTTTATCTTCAATTCTGGTGACATACATTGGTCGTGTATAAACGCCTTTATTCGCAAAAGTGCCATAAGCACCGACCATCTCTTCAAGCTTTACATCAGACGTTCCAAGGAATATTGAGACTACCGGATCTATAAAGCTTCTAACTCCCATTTTATGCATCAGATCGACAACCGGTTCGGGACTGAATCGCTGCATTATCCAGGCTGAAATATAATTCTCAGACTGTGCGAGACCCCATTTCAGGGTTACCATCCTGCCATGATATTTCGGATTCCCTGAACTTCTGGGTGTCCATGTTGTATCTTTGCCATTCATGACAACCTGAAATGTCCTGGGTATATTCTCCACTTCATAGCATGGAGAATAATCGTTCATCATTGCAATTGTATAAAGGAATGGTTTTATTGTGCTGCCGACCTGACGTCTCTGAGAAGTACAGGCATCATATTTGAAATACCTGAAGTCAGTTCCTCCCACGTAAGCTTTTATATAACCCGTCTTCGGATCCTCCACCATGAAGCCTGCTCTTATCAGATATTTATAGTACCAGATTGAATCAACCGGAGTCATTATGGTGTCTATTTCTCCCTTCCATGAGAATACCTTCATCCTCGCAGGGGTGTTGAATGCAAGCATTATTGAATCTTCAGAAGCGCCTCTTGCCCGCATTATATAATATCTGTCGCTCTGCATCAGGGATCTCATTATCAGTTCGTCGATCTGCTTTCTTGTCAGGTCGTTTGAATACGGAGGATTCCTGAATGCTTTCGCTCTTTTATAAAAATCAGGCTGAATCTCCTGTGAGAGATGTTCTGCAACTGACTCTTCCGCATATTGCTGCATCCTCGAATTGAGGGTAGTATATATCTTCAGTCCGTCTTTATAAATATCATAATTTGATCCGTCCGGTTTTTTGTTCTTGGCACACCAGCCATAGAGTGGGTCGGTTTCCCATTGCCAGACCGCATCACTGTAAGAAGCCGGATTCCGGAATTTTTTCGGATCAGGTTCAGTTCTCGTCATCAGAAACCTGAGATATTCTCTCAGGTATGTTGCCCTTCCTGTATTATGATCTTCAAGCCGGAAGTCGAGCCCCAGGTCAAGCTTCATGACGGAATCAGCAACATGTCTGTCAATGTATCCGTATTTTGCCATCTGTGCTATTACAATGTTACGGCGCTGAAAAACCTTTTCATAGAATCTGATAGGATTATAGAGACTTGAATTCTTGAGCATTCCAATAAGCACAGCTGCCTCCTGGATATTCAGTGAATCGGGAGTAGTATTAAAATATACCCTGGCTGCCGACTTTATACCTTTAGTATTGTAATTGAAATCATAGATGTTCAGGTACATCGCAATAATCTCTTCCTTGGTATAGCTTTTTTCAAGCTTCACTGCAGTCTGCCATTCCTTGAATTTAGAAACGCCAAGCCTCATCTTTCTTGTGAAAGCAGATACAGTGTCATTATCCCTTGGATAAAGCTGTTTGGCAAGCTGCTGTGAAATTGTGCTGCCGCCTCCGGTAGGTTGTCTGAGAATAATAGTTTTTACAATGGCCCTTACCAAACCACGGATATCAATCCCCGAATGACGGTAATATCTTATGTCTTCCGTGGCTATCAGGGCATCAACAAGATATGGAGAGAGTTCGTCGTAATTTGTCCATGTTCTGTTTTCAAATGCTATCTTGCCAAGAAGAACTCCATCCTCTGAAAAAACCTGTGCGGCCAGATTCAGCTCAGGATTCTCAAGTTCCTTGAAGGATGGCATCGGTCCGAGCTTCTCCTTTGAAATAAGAATGAAGATTGTAATCAGAATTATGAACGGAAAAGCGAACAGTGCCCAGAACCAGATCAGATATTTTTTAGAGTTTGAATTGCCTTTCATCGGGCTTTAGAATTTGGTCCAAAAATAGTAAAACTAAAGAATCTTTACGGTTTATTTTGAAGTTTGGTGGCGAATTGATTTACTTTGCCATGTTTTTAAAACGAAAAATCTCCCTAATAAATGATCGAAAACCTTGTAATTGTAGAGTCTCCTGCAAAAGCGAAGACAATTGAGAAGTTCCTGGGTAAGGATTTCAGAGTCATTTCAAGTTTTGGGCATATCAGAGATCTGGCGAAGAAAAATCTCGGCATAAATATCGAAAAGGATTTTGAGCCCAACTATGAGATCCCAAAGGAAAAGACAAAGGTAGTGAACGACCTTCGAAAGGCTGCATCGGAGGCAAAAAATATATGGATAGCATCTGACGAGGACCGGGAGGGAGAAGCAATTGCCTGGCACCTTGCTGGTGTTCTGAAACTTGATCTTGACACTACAAAAAGAATCGTTTTCCACGAGATCACAAAAGATGCCATCTCAAGTGCCATACAAAATCCGCGCACAATCGACATGAATCTTGTAAACTCACAGCAGGCTAGAAGGATACTCGACAGGCTGGTTGGTTTTGAGATATCACCGGTTTTGTGGAAAAAAGTACAGCCTTCACTTTCAGCAGGAAGGGTTCAGTCGGTGGCAGTCAGGCTGATAGTCGAACGCGAAAGGGAAATAATCTCATTTAAGGCCGAATCATCATACAGGGTAACGGCAGAATTCAGGATCGAATCAGATGAAGGCAATTCTGTCCTTAAGGCAGAAGCATCGAAGAGGTTTCCTGATGAAAAAGAGGCACTGAGGTTCCTTGAACTGTGCATTGCGGCAGGTTATACCGTCTCAGGCATATCAGTCAAACCAGGTATGCGGTCACCCGCTCCGCCCTTCACTACATCAACACTCCAGCAGGAAGCATACCGTAAGCTTGGCTTTTCGGTTGCACAGACAATGACAGTTGCACAGAAGCTTTATGAAGCCGGTAAGATAACCTACATGAGAACCGACTCAACTAACCTTTCAAAGCTTGCACTTGCAAAATCGCGTGAAAAGATCGTTTCAGAATTCGATGAGAAGTATTCAAAGACGCGCCAGTTCAAAACGAAGACTAAGGGAGCCCAGGAAGCTCACGAAGCTATCCGTCCGGCTTATCTTGAAAACGCAACAGTACCCGGCAATCAGAATGAGAAAAAGCTTTATGAGCTTATTTGGAAAAGAACAATCGCATCACAGATGGCAGATGCACTTGTTGAGAAAACTACTATTTCAATTAATATGAATAACTCTCCCGTTTCCTTCAATGCCACAGGAGAAGTGATCAAATTCGACGGATTCCTGAAGGTATATATGGAATCAACTGACCAGGAGAATGGCGATGATGAAAGAGAACTCATACCTCCTGTAAAGGAAGGAATGACACTCTATTATAATAGTATTACGGCGGCACAAAAATTCACCGCACCCCCGCCAAGATATACTGAAGCAAGTCTTGTAAAAAAGCTGGAGGAGCTTGGAATCGGAAGACCCTCAACATATGCTCCTACAATTTCAACTATTCAGAACAGAGGCTATGTCTCAAGAGAAGACAGGCCAGGAGAAAAACGCTCACTGAAAATCCTGACGCTCGAAAAAGGCAAGATAAGCTCTGCAGCCAAAGCAGAACTGGCAGGAAAGGAAAAATCGAAACTCTTCCCTCAGGATATAGGCATGATTGTGAATGATTTTCTGATGGATAATTTTTCAGTAATTGTTGATTACCATTTCACTGCAGAGGTTGAAGAGCAGTTTGACGAGATTGCGCTCGGTAAGCTGAAATGGACAGGAATGCTTCATGATTTTTATGTCCCGTTCCATAAAACAATTGAGAACACTCTCGAGAAAAAAGACAGGAAAACCAGCGTCAGGGTTCTCGGAAATCATCCGGAGACAGGAGAAGCAGTCTCCGTCAGAATGGGCAGATTCGGACCGATAGCCCAGATAGGCAATGCTGACAATGGAAACAAGCCTCGCTTTGCAAGTCTTTCAAAAAATCAGCTTCTTGAAACCATCACTCTTGAAGAGGCTTTAAATCTGTTCCGCCTTCCCAGATCGCTTGGCAGCCACGATGGCGAAGAAATAGTTGTCGGAATAGGCAAATTCGGACCATATTTAAGATTCAAGAGCAAATTCTTCTCACTTAAAAAAGGAATCGATGATCCATATTCGGTAACGATGGAAAGAGCAGTTGAAATCATAAATGAAAAAAATGAGGATGACAAAAAGAAAGTCATCAGGGACTTTGGGGATATACGGGTGCTGAACGGGAGGTACGGTCCGTACCTTGCTAAGGATAACCTGAACTACAGGCTTCCAAAGGGCACTGATGCGGAGAAGCTTACAAAGGAAGATTGTATCAAGATCATTGAAAAGAACGATAAAACTAAAAAGAGCTCCTGAAATTCGCCATGATTGACCTTAAAGACTATTTTGATCCGGTAAGCATTGAAACGCAGAATTTCGAAAATATTGCGGGAATTTCCGGATTTCCTCATTCCATTTCGGTGCATACCGAAAACACAAATTTCAGGGACATCAGCAAATTCAGGATTGCAATTCTGGGAGTACCTGAAGGCCGCAATGCTCACGGAGAGGGCTCTGAAAAGGGACCCGACAGAATAAGAACAGAACTTTACAGGCTTGCCCGCATACCTGGTAAATCCAGGATCATCGACCTTGGCAATATGAAACAGGGGGCTTCTTTCAATGATACCATTGCCGGGCTTACTGATATACTGTCATTCCTGATTGGCGGTAATATCTTCCCGGTCATTATCGGAGGAAGCAGCGCTCTGTCAGTTTCAGTCGACAGGGCCCTGTCAGAAAAGAGAATAAAATATACCCTTGCCGCAGTTGATCCGAGGATAGATTATATGAACGAGAAAAGAGATCCCGACTCATTCAACTATCTGAATTCCATACTTCATAATCATAAGAGCACATTATATCATTACATCAATATAGGTTACCAGACTTACCTTAACGACCAGCAGGTTGTGAACCGGTTCCTCAAGCGCAAATCGGAGCTGGTAAGGATAGGAGATGTGAGAAAAGCAATTTATCTGACGGAGCCTCTTCTGAGGGATTCTGATGCAGCTATTTTTGATATTTCATCGGTAAGGCAGTCTGATGCCCCCGGAACTACAAGTCCTTCTCCCAATGGATTTTACGGTGAAGAGATCTGCCTTCTTTCGAGGTATGCCGGCATTTCAGATAACCTGAAAGTCTTTTGTCTTTTTGATGTGAATCCGGATTTCGATATAAGGAATCAGACATCCGGGCTGGCAGCACAGATCATCTGGTTCTTCCTTGAAGGCTTTTCGCAGAAGCAATATGAAACACCGGAACTTGGAGTCAGGAACTCAGGAAGGTTCATAAAATACCATGTCAGGGTAACCGATCTTGACGATGACCTGATTTTCGTTAAAAGCAACCTGACAGACCGGTGGTGGATGGAGCTGCCTGCAGAAGATGACAAATTAAGCTACATTGCCTGTTCACATGAGGATTATCTTAAGGCCAACCACAATGAAGTTCCTGAGAGATGGGTCAGAGGAATCGAAAGGATGAAATCCTGATTTTTCATCAATTTTTCATCTTTCATCAGCTGTAATTATCCGTTTATCATTTAACGGAAGCACCTCATCAAATGATTATTTTTAACCATCAAATAAATAAAACTATATTTGTTTACGTTCTAGTTTTTTGATTATTTTTACAGAATCAATACAATAGCATCGAACTCCTTGGTAATTAGAGAAATGAAAAGAACGGGAATAGCATTGCTTTTTTTAGTATTAGTATGCGTCCCCGGATGGTCGCAGCAGGATCCGGTTACAAGCCAGTATATGTTCAATACGCTGACCTATAATCCGGGCATTGCAGGTACTTCCGGAATGATCTGTGCAACAGCTCTTAACAGGCAGCAATGGGTCGGATTCAAGGGTGCCCCGTCAACCACGGTTTTCAATATCAATGCTCCGATTTCACTTTTCAAGAGAAAACATGGCGTCGGCCTCTCCATTGAAACAGACAATATCGGATTTGACAAGGATTTGAATCTTTCCGGAATATATACTTATCTGATCGATATGAATTTCGGCAAGCTGGGTATCGGCGTCAGCCTGGGGATGTTGAGCAAAACACTTGAACCGACATGGTATATTCCTGATGGTGACGACTTTACGCCACCTGATCAGGATCCGCTTATTCCTTTAAGCAAGGAGAACTTCATTGCATTCAATGCAGGACTGGGCTTGTACCTGCTGGCAGACAAATATTATGCTGCACTTTCGGTAACCCATCTGAATCAGCCAAAAATAAAATATACTAAAGAGGGAGGGGATGATGTCACTACCTATGTAAGCAGGCATTACTACCTTACAGCGGGTTATAACTTCCAGTTGGCTAATCCGTCATTTGAGCTTCTTCCGTCGGTTTTTGCCTACAGCGATGGAAAGGTTATACAGTTTAACATAACTTCGCTGGTCAGATACAATAAAAAAGTATGGGGAGGCGTTTCCTACAGGGCCGGCGATGCAGTTATCGGGATAGCTGGCGTCGAATTATACAACGGTCTCAGAATAGGTTATTCCTATGATTTCCCGTTGTCGGATATCAGAAAAAGCACAAGTGGGTCGCATGAATTCATGGTGAACTACTGTTTCGATCTCAGCCTGGGCAAAAGCCCGATGAGATATAAAAGTATCAGATTTTTATGAAAATTAAAAAATAATAACTTACTTGCATTATAAATTCAAAAGAGATATGAAAAAGGTACTTCTATCTGCCCTGATTATTACAATTTTCGTGACTGGGTGCGGTAATTCAAATACGGGTGAGCTGACAGGAGTTCTGGGAAGAAAGAAATTTTTTGAACCTGAACCTATGGAGATGTCATTCATTCCTGCTGGCAATTTCATGATGGGGCCAAGCGACCAGGATGCCTTATTCGCAATGAACAGCCTGTCAAAGTCTGTCACCGTAGACGCTTTCTGGATGGACCAGACCGAGATCACGAACAATAAATACCGCCAGTTCGTATATTGGGTGCGCGATTCCATTCTGAGGACAAAGCTTGGAGAAGCCCAGATCCCTGACCGCCAATATTTCATGACAGATGATGACGGAAATGTGCTGGAGGGAAACATACTTAACTGGGATGAGAGAATCGAACCTGAAGAAGAAACCACCAAAGGTATAATCGAGGAAATGTTTTACCCGCCTGAAGAGAGATTCAACGGCAAAAAACAATATGACGTCCGCAAATATAATTACTCTTACTGGTGGGTCGATTATAGGCAGGCATCTAAATCAAGATACGTATTTGATTATCAAAATAATACTGGAAAATATGAAGGCCAGGTGACAAATAGTGACGGTACGCGCACCGACGTTAAAGACCGTTCTTCATTCATCAGGCATATTGTCATCAATATCTATCCAGACACACTTTGCTGGATAAGGGATTTCACATATTCATTCAACGATCCTATGGCCGACCTTTATTTCTGGCATCCTTCATTCGATGATTATCCTATTGTTGGTGTTACATGGCACCAGGCAAATGCATTCAGCCACTGGAGAACTGACTTTATGAACACAGCTCTCAGGAAAAACGGTCAGGCTGATGTGCAGGCATACAGGCTCCCGCTCGAAACAGAATGGGAATATGCTGCAAGGGCAGGTCTCGATCTTTCCATGTACCCATGGGGCGGCCCGTATACACGTAACTACGAGGGATGCTTCCTGGCTAATTTCAAGCCTCTTCGCGGTAACTATATCGACGACGGAAACGTATATGCCGGCAAGGTTGCATCTTATGGACCAAATGAATACATGCTTTATGACATGGCTGGTAATGTAGCCGAATGGACAATCTGTGCATACCATCCTTCAGCTTACATATTCGAGCACGATCTGCAGCCTGACTATCAATATAACGCCACACCGCAGGATCCTCCTATAATGAAGCGTAAGGTTATCCGCGGTGGTTCATGGAAGGACATAGCATATTTCCTTCAGACCAGCGCAAGAGACTATGAATATCAGGATTCAACAAAACCCTATATCGGATTCCGTAACGTAAGACCTTATATAGGAGCAGAACTATAATCTAAAAGAAAAACAACCCTAAAATTATCAGGTATATGAGTCTAGCAGAATTAGTACAAAGTAGTGGATGGAAGAATTTCATCGCAAAACTTTATGGTATTGGTGCATCAATTGTTATTATCGGTGCATTGTTCAAAATTGAGCACTTCCCCCTGGCAAGGTTAATGCTTATGATAGGTCTCATAACAGAAGCTGTCATCTTTTTCTTCTCGGCATTTGAACCGCTTCATGAAGAGGTCGATTGGTCACTTGTCTATCCTGAGCTTGCAGGTATCCCTGAAGAGGGTGAAGAGCTTCCTGCTCATGGATCAGGAAAAGGACGTGATGCAATATCCAGAGGAATCGGTGGTGGCGGTTATGGAGGTGGTGCCGGATCAGCAGCACTTGCCAAATTTGATGAAATGCTTGAAAAAGCTGAAATCACTCCCGACCTGTTCCAGAAACTTGGCGGCGGAATGAAAAAGCTCAGCGAAGCTACAGCAAACTTTAATGCAATGGGCGATCTTTCAGCTGCATCCAACAAGTATATGAACACTGTTAATGTCGCTACTGATTCTCTGGGGAAACTGGCTGATTCATACCAGACAACAACAAAAGTCATTAATGAGACCGGCTCGACATACAAGAATATGGCAGACTCGCTGTCAGCTATTGAGGTAGGCGGCAAATCATATCAGCAGCATCTTGAAGTGCTCAACAAAAACCTTTCTGCACTCAATGCAGTTTATGAAATCCAGAAAAAAGGTGCCGATGAACATGTTAAAGAATCTGAAACACTTTATAAAGGACTTCAGGGTCTTATGAAAGACCTTACAGAGTCTGCTGGTGATACCAAGAAATACCGTGAACAGATAACGAAACTAAACGACAACCTGTCGGCTCTTAATAATGTCTATGGAAATATGCTTGCTGCAATGAATGTGAAGTAAAGCAGCATTTGTCTTACCTAATTAAACTAACAAGAAAATGGCTCACGAAAAGCTATCTCCGCGACAAAAAATGATCGGTATGATGTACCTGGTCCTTACAGCCATGCTTGCACTTAACGTATCCAAGGAAACAGTTAAGGCTTTTATGCAGGTTGACAAGGGTCTTAGTCTTACCGTCGAAAACTATATCAAAAAGAACAACATAATTTATAATGACTTTGAAGCATCATTCGCGACATATCCTGAAAAAACAGGTCCGTACAGGACAAAGGCTCTCGAAGTTAAGCAGCGTGCGGAGGAGATGTATAATTTCATCCAGGATCTCAAGATAATGGTCATTAAAACAGCAGACGGCGATGATGCGGAAGCCATTAACGGAAGGGAAATTGATATCACAAAAGTTGACAGGTACGATGACAATAACGCACCATCAGAGATCCTTATCGGAGCAAATGAAGATGGAAAAGCCTACGACCTGATGGCTCAGATTAATTCATATCGTGATTTTCTGATTTCGGTCCTTGATGGCAAAGCCCCCGGAATCGAGGAATCATTGAAGAAAACCCTCAATACCGATGACGCCGAGAATGAGGATGGTGTTGTTGAAAAATGGCCGAATCTCACTTTCCAGCTTCTTCCTCTCGTTGGATCCAATGCCCTTCTTACAAAGATGCAGGTCGACGTCAGAAACGCCGAAACAGAAACACTTAATTTTCTCTTTTCCCAGATCGACAAATCCAATTATAAGTTCAACAAGCTCGATGCTGTAGTAATTCCGAGGTCAACTGTCGTTACTCTTGGGAGCAGCTATTATGCCGAGGTTTTCCTTTCTGCTACAGACTCTACACAAAATCCGACTATTACCGTGAACGGGAACCAGGTACTTGAACTTGATGAAAAAGGGAAAGGGATTTATAATGTCAAGGCAACTTCTCTCGGATCAAAAAAATGGGGAGGGGTCATCGGTCTTAAGTCACCCGATGGTTCTACAATAGAATATAAATTCGATTCAGAATATTCAGTTGAAATGCCAAATGTGGTCGTTTCTCCCACTGCTATGAATGTGATGTATGCAGGCATTCCCAACCCGATTGATATTTCAATCCCGGGTTATGGCTCAGATAAGATCAGAATTACAAAAGTGGTCAATGGAGTTTCGGCAAAGACAAAAGTAAAGAATCCCAAAGGGGAGAATTTCCCCGGTGACTGGGCTATAACTCCCACTACTGCCAACCAGATGATACAGATATATACTGCAGCTGTGGAGCCTGATGGTTCACTTAAGAACCAGCCAGCAAGAGAATTCAGGTGCAAACCTCTGCCACAGCCAGTTGCAGTATGCGGCGGAAAATCCTCCGGAAAAATCGACAGGGCAACTCTTCTTGCACAGAAAGGTGTAACCGCCATTCTTCCCGATGCAGATTTCTATATCGTGTATAATGTCACGGGTTTTTCAGTATTGTATACTGATAATACCGGGGACCATATTGAAGAATGCGAGGGATGGCAATTCAACGCCAGACAGAGGGATCTTCTCAACAGGCTTACAAGAGGAAAAAACCTTACCATTATCAACATTAAGGCAATGGGGCCGGACAAAAGAAATCAGGATCTGCCGCCTATTGTGTTACAGATTATCTAATTTAACTATATCGCAATGAACAAGAGATTTATCGTTGGAATCATTTCCGTAATGATTACGGGTAGCGCGATTGCACAAACGTACGGAGATATATACGAAAAGTCGATTCCAGACGCCAAGAAGATATCTTATCCTTATCTCAGGGAAGCAGATGTCGTGTGGTCGAAAAGGTATTACAGGGTAGTCGACCTGAGGGAAAAAATGAATCATCCTCTATATTATCCGACTGATACAACAATTAAAGATGGAAGAAAAAGCTTTGTCAACATATTGTTTGATGAAATAAATAAAGGTAATATTACTGCCTATGACATCCTGGATGTTGAGCTTCCCACAACCTATGACGATGTAGAAAAGAAGCTTGGTGCAGTAATGAAGACTTCGTCAATAACAATAAATGAGCTGGGAGATACAAGGGATTCGACTTACAGGTCGGAGCCCAAGCGTGAAGAGGTAAAACAGCTAAGACTCTACGAAGAGTGGTATTTCGATAAGAGGCTCTCGAAGCTTGATGTCAGGATCATCGCTGTTATACCATATTATATGGGGTTCAATGAAGACCTTCAAAGGGAAGAAAACTCTGCAGTGTGCTGGATATGGTTTGAGGATATCAGGGATATTCTTGCAAAATATGAAGTCTTCAGTCCTAATAATGACGCTCAGAGGATATCATTCGATGATCTATTCATGCAGAGAAGATTCAACAGCTATATACAGGCTGAATCAAATGTTTACAACGACCGTAATATTTCCCAGTACCTGGTTGGTAAGCCTGCACTTTATGAAGCAGAGCGGATTAAAACACAACTTTTTGACTTTGAACATGACCTCTGGGAATATTAAAATATAGTCTTTAAAAAAGAGGCTTTGATTACAAAGCCTCTTTTTTTGTCTTACCCCTAAATCCCCTAAAGGGACTTTATTGGTTCCTTACTATTTGAAGCCCCCTTCAGAGCTTGTCCCGCGTAGCTTTAGCGAAGCGGGAGGGTTTGGGGGTTATAAATATTTTTCTTTGGTCTGTTTCTTTACGTCTTCAAGATAGTTCTTGATGTTTTGTTCCTCCTCTTTATTCACAATAAGAAGGACATCATCCGAATCAACAACAATATAATCCTTGAGGCCCTGAATGACTGCAACCTTGTCGGGTGATATGTTGAAAACATTACCCTTATTGTCATATGAAAAGACATTGCCGCTTACAATGGAGTTTCCCCTTTTGTCGAGGGTTGAATGATCATACAGGGAACTCCATGTGCCAAGATCAGACCAACCGATGTCGGTGCACATCACATATACATTGTCAGCCTTTTCCATTATTCCGTAATCAATGGAAATGCTCTTGCACTCTGCATAGGTGCTGCCGATAAATCCTTTTTCCTGCTTTGTGCCAAACAGCTTTCTTCCCTCGTCGAAAGCCGTAAACATGTCAGGAAGATACCTTTGGAAGGCAGAAAGGATTGAATTGATATTCCAGATGAAAATACCTGAGTTCCAGTAGAAATCGCCGCTCTTAATGAATACTTTGGCCAGGCTGATATCAGGCTTTTCGGTGAACGTTTTGACTTTTAAAAGATTATCGTACCCTTTTACAGGTTTCTTGCGGTCAGCCTGGATGTATCCATATCCGGTTTCAGGCCTGTCGGGCATGATACCCAATGTAAGCAACGCATCGTTATCCTTAACAAAATCCATGCATTCCCCGATGACTTTACAGAACTTATCCTCCTTTATAATAAGGTGATCGGCAGGTGTTACGACTATAACGGCTTTGGGATCCTCCTTTAATATCCTGAAGGTGCCATAAGCCAGACATGGTGCGGTGTTTCGGCGGAAAGGCTCAGCCAGAACATTTGAAGGATCGATGCCAAGCTGTTCCACAACCAGATTCTTATGTTCTTCGCTTGTCACAACAAATATGTTTTTCTCCTGGCATGTAGATTTAAACCGCCTGTATGTCTGCTGAATCAATGTTTCGCCGGTACCAAGGATGTCGAGAAACTGTTTTGGCTTTTCACGACGGCTCAATGGCCAGAACCGGCTTCCCACACCCCCTGCCATAATAATAACATACCTGTTGTCCATGATTATTCTTATAATTAGAAAGTTTACAAATATATAACTTATTATGCTTCCTGATTTAAATCCCAACCGGGTGAATTACGGTATTTATTTTTAATTTTGCCTACTGATATTCGATGCAGACATGTTAAGGTTCCTGAGTCTATTCGGACAATATTTTATTCTTCTGAAGAAGGTTTTTTCAAAACCTGAAAAAGGTTCAATTTATTATAAGCAGACCATGCGTGAAATGGTTTATCTTGGATTGAATTCAGTTGGAATTATCTCTGTAATATCTTTTTTCATGGGCTCTGCCATTACACTTCAGACTGCCTATAACACTGAAAATCCAATCTATCCGACTTACCTTATAGGGCTTGGCTGCCGTGACTCCATAATACTTGAATTCTCTTCAACAATATCTGCATTGATCCTTGCAGGAAAAGTTGGCTCCAATATTGCATCAGAAATCGGGACTATGCGCATTACCGAACAGATCGACGCCCTTGAGATGATGGGGGTGAACTCGGCAAGCTATATTATCCTTCCAAAATTAATTGCAACACTTGTCTTCAACCCGTTGCTCACGCTTCTCAGCATTACAGTAGGTATTATCGGAGGCGGAATGGCCGGAACACTTACAGGAGTAATTACCCTGCAGGACTTTATTTATGGAATTCAGTATGCCTTTATACCTTATTATATAACCTATTCAATAATTAAAACACTGTTTTTTGCTTTTATCATAACCAGCGTTTCTGCTTTCCAGGGGTATTATGTAAACGGAGGTTCCCTTGAAGTCGGACGTGCCAGCACCAAAGCTGTTGTCTTCAGCAGTGTTCTGATTCTGCTATTCAATGTTATACTTACTCAACTGCTTCTTTCATGATAAGGGTAAATAATATTGATAAGTCTTTCAGCGGCAAAAAGGTGCTTGACGATATATCTGTCACATTCGAAACCGGGAAAACAAACCTTATTATTGGCCGAAGCGGTTCGGGGAAAACAGTGCTGCTGAAATCCATTGTCGGGTTGCATGATATCGATAATGGTGAGATATGGTATGAAGATGTTCTCTTCAACAAGCTGGATTTCAAGGAAAGAAAGGAAATCCGTAAACAAATGGGGATGTTGTTTCAGGGAAGCGCTCTGTTTGATTCCATGACTACCGAGCAGAATGTAAGATTTCCGCTGGATATGTTTACCAATAAGAGCATGGAAGAAAAAACCGAAACGGTTAATTTCTGCCTTAAAAGAGTCGATATTATTAATGCCAACAAGCTTTTTCCTGCAGAACTGTCTGGTGGAATGAAGAAAAGGGTAGCAATAGCCAGGGCTATAGCATTGAATCCCAAATACCTGTTCTGTGATGAACCAAATTCCGGTCTTGATCCCATCACCGCAATACTTATAGATGAGCTGATAAAGGAGATCACTGAAGAATATTCAATGACAACAATTGTCAACACTCACGATATGAATTCGGTGATGGAAATAGGGGAAAAGATCGTTTTCATCAATGAGGGAGTCAAGTGCTGGGAAGGCACTAAAAATGAAATTCTTAAATCGGACTGCGAAATCCTTAATGACTTCGTTTTTGCCAACTCTCTGGCAAAACAGCTGAGGTCATCCTAAAAATGACCTTTCGACAATTGTAATCACTATTTTTTCTTCTTGCCAGTTACCTCTTCCTTAATAAGTATCATTGGCTTGTCATTCTTCTTTTCAACCTTGTTCCCAAATACCAGATTCAACCCTAATCTCAGGTGAACTGTATTCCAGCTTGACGGAAGAGGATAGGTTTCTCCCTCTGATACTATCTTGTTCCATGTAACCGGGATCCTGTCTGCAATAAGGTAAAACTGAGCCCACCCGGGCTTGAATGCAATTCCGAAACCAAGGTTATCGTACCTGTGATTCATGGCCGTATAGGCAATCGTTGCGGAAAAGAGGCTCCTTATATTAAGGTTCGCCGAAACGGTGAGTGCTTCCCTGATCTGTGAACCGATGAATTTTGTGTATGAAAGCAATCCGACTGAAAAATTCTTCGTCAGGTTATAGCTGCCTCCTGCGGTTACACCGAATGGCAGATACGTGGTGAAGGCAGTTTTGGTGTCAGTGAGGTAGAATGAATTTTTAAGAGAGTCGAGAAGCTCCGTCCCCAGAGAGTCAAATGTCATCGTACCATTATATACGTCAAGCATATCAACTCCACTGAAGACGAATTCGCTCTTTGCCTTTAGATTGGAGATATCTTTCTTCCATTTTATGTATCCAAGGTCGGTTACGGCTGCCGATACTTTCAGCCTGTCGTTTATTTTATATTCGGCTCCGATGTCAACGCCAAATCCCAGGTTCTGTGTTTCCAGAAGATAATTGACGATGTTTTTTGCTCCGTCAAATCTAGTATCGTCGAATTCAACGCTGTCAATGCTGTTTTGTCCTGACAGATGAAAAGTGAGCGGAGCACTGAAATTTGCATCCAGGTCGGCATTGAATTTATGAGTGTAATCGTCATTTACAGTAATCCCCAGAGACCTGTTGTCGATTGACGCAGCAGCAATTCCGAAGAGTGCTTTTGCCCTTAGCCCCATCCTGAGGTTGCTTGTGAAGTTTTTTGAAAAACCGAGACTTGCCTCCCTGTAATAGATTGCATCACCTCTGAAGGATGAAAGATCAATTTTGCTTCCCACGAATTGCTCATTCCCCTCCAGACCAAGCCGGAGTATATCTCCGGGGAGGGCAATATTCGCATCTACCCGCTCATTTATGTCGAGAGAAATATACAGATCCTTGCCTGCGTAAAAGCCAAGTCCGAACAGCTGGACAAGAGCCTCAGTTTCAAATGAGTTCACATCCTTTATCTTCTTTACGAATTCTGCGGGATCATAATCGGGATGGAAAATGGTTACAAGTGAATCAGCCACCACTCCATTTACGAATACATCAGAAAAATTGAAGAAATTATTGTTGACGTTCAGGTTTATACCCGACACCACTGGCAGACCTATGTAAACTTTGCTGGTTGTTCGCAGTGCAGGATTAAGCAGGTGATTCTGAGGCAGATTCATATAATAGAGAACCTGGCTGTTTTGTGCCGACGAATCGACAGCCGCCAGGACCAGCGTAGCTGCCAGAATATATTTGATTTTACTGATCATATATGGCTATTTATTGAGGTTCATTTTAAGTCAAATTTAATGTCCGGTTTCAGTACTAGTGATGCCTTGAAATCGATCCGGTAATCTGAATATATCTTCACGTTCTTTGTTCCGCCATCAGTGGTATTAAGCTTGAAGCTGAAAATTATCTGATTGGCTATATCAATCGATGACCAGAATTGACGGTCAATCTCTATGCTTGTTGAACATGATTTCGCTTGTGTCACTTTCCCGGTTGCATCAACATCGGCGGGTTCCAGGAGAGTTGCGGCACTCACCGTATCAATGTTATGGGATGTAAGTGTATCATAAAGCATCATGCTTAACGAGATCCCGAGGGGAAATCCGTTTTCAGCCTTAAAGTCGATGCGGAGGAATTCAAAGTCTTCTGTATTGACTGGACTGTCTGAGGAGTCTTCCATCTTCAGAAAGTTATCTGTAGTATCTGTAAACTGAAGGTTATTGATGCTGAATTCCAGCGGCACTTCGATTTCAAGATCCCCCATAAACCTGCTGTCGCTGAAGATGTAATTGTTCCTGCTGCCGTCATTTCCGTCAGGATTCATCGTTGCAGAAGAAGAAAAACTTATCTTTTGCGGCGGCATTGACACAAGCTCAGGCAGATCTGAATTATTTTTATCTACAGTGAAAGTTGCGCTTTTGTCTTTTTCTGATGGAGCAGACGGATAGCTTAACGGGAAAGGATTCAGGTTAAGAGGTATTGTTTCAGTCTTTTTATATCCAATGGCCTTAAGGTCGACTTCTGTCGGGATTGCAAAGGAATTCTTATAACTAATTGTTATTGAAGGGTTTGAAAGAAGAAATCCTCCTGAAATATGGTCAAGAATCTCTTCGATTTCAAGATCAATTGTATCTTGATCCATTTCAGTCTGCTGCCCGAAATATCCCTTGGCATAATCGAAGTTCGGGCTCGGTATGTCAATCTTAACATACATATTATCCAGCAGGCCGAAATTTCCTGAAATTGGAGTAATTGAATATTCTACAGGAAGCCTGTTATATTTCATGTCAGGATCCTTACTGAGATCAACCACGGTATTATCAATAGAGACTGAGCCTGTGACTGTACTATTAGCCGGTACTGTAATATTCTTTGCTACGGGGGAAGTACCTCCTGTGAGAACTGTTGGCAGTTTGATTGTAAATGCAGCGGAAACAAGACTTGTTGATCTCACACTATAGTTTACAACTCCTGTTTTGATTCCCATTTTTTCTATTTGAATGTCGTCCCCCGGCTCGAAGTTAACTGTATCCTTGATGTTAATAACCATGCTTCCTGACACCGGATAAACCTCATTTATATGGAATTCGGCAAGGTTATCAAAATCAGAATAGTCATCGATCGAATAATCAAGAACAGAATCCTGTTTGAAAACTAATCTGATAAAATTGTCCGCATCAAAGACCACAGTGTCATTGGGAAGGTTTTTCAGGTCGCTTATTGAGATGTCACCCCTGACTGCAGCTATGGCTAATGTGGGTGAAAGATGCGCCTTTTTCGATAGGATGTCCATATTATAAGTCTCCTTAATACATCCGGTTATTGTCAGCATTGCTGCCATTGAAATTAAAACAATTGCTCTCTTTGTCATGCCTGTATCATTTAACTTCAGTATCCAGTCTGTAATTGTAAAGGAATCTGTCGGTTCCTCCGACTATAAGATGCCATCCGCTTTTTTCAGACAGCTTCCCTATTGAAAACATTGAGGCTCCCTTCAGCGGGAAACCCTTCATTGTGTCTCCGTTTCTGTCAATAAGATAAATCTGATTATTATTTATATCAAAGACGCCTATTTTTCTATCAGAGGCTGAGAAGATAAAATTGATGGGACCTCCAAGGTTGCCAGAGTCGAATTCCCTTGTAAACATTTCAGATCCGTTATGATTATAAAGATACAATTTACCTTTATCAATAAAAATACATTCACTAAAGCCATCACCATTTACGTCAAAAATATCGAATGAGTGGTCAAAAGAGAACTTTCTGATACTTGTTTTCTTTACACTTCCGTCAAAATAAATATGCTGAATTGTACCATCAGGCGATGAACAGACAACTGATGGTTTGGAACCGGTTATCAGACGTATTGATGATTTTCCGGCCCTTGTCACCGGCTCACTGAGAGTCAGCCTGGTGTTACCCGTGCGGTCAATGAAATATATGGAGGTTTCGTCTGATATTATCAGGTAGTCCTTGCCGGAAACTCTTATCCATGATATCTCTGATTTCACCTGGCTGGTGGTCCTGAACAGCTTCCAGCCTCTGACTACGCTACCGTTTATATCGTATGCATAAACCTGCTGATCTTCACCGGCTATCAAAATCCTGTAAGTGCGGTTATTGTCATAATCAAACAGTGCAAGTGAATTGGTCGCAGGAGATCTGAGCCTGACCGGATATCTTTCGACATAATTTCCGTTCCTGTCCAGAAGATGAAGGTAATTTCTTCCTGAAAAAAGAAGCTGGAACTTTCCGTTCTTCAGGTAATCCACCATAAAAACTGTCCCTGTTATCCTTTCCCTGAGAGGCACTTTCCAAAGCACACGTCCTGCAGCATTTATCAGGTAGGCATTGTTCTTCAAATCCTGGATGAAGATCTCTTTTGCCCCGGTTATATGGTTGGTGAAAAAGAAAGGCTTGATTGCAGCCACCGTATCAAGAAGTGTTTCCCATTCGGTTGTTGATTCCTCCCTTGCCTCTTCCCTGAACCTGACAGACAAGCTGTTATAAAGCATGTTATTGCTTGTAACAAACTGATAGCCAATGCCCTGAATCTTGTTAAGCGACGATTTGTTTGATTTCAGCGATTTTATAAGATCTGCATCGAGCCATCCGGAAAGATAATCAATGATTCTCGACGGGACGGCATAGAAGAAGTAGCCGGCTATGCTGGGAAGGGTGCCTTCAAAATCCCTGTATGAAATATCATTTGACAGTGTCTTGTTGAGCAGATTATCATAGAGCAGCCTTGAAATAGTAATATAGGAGCTGCCTGTTATAAGATAATTGTCGTAAAATGCGAACCATGAATCATTGAAACCTTCTGCAAAACCAGGCAGGATAACGGAGTTGAAGCCCATATAACCGGTAAGGTAGACCGGCACTTTTACCTGTTCGTCTGGCTGAAAATAATGGATATCATTCTGTCCGGATGAAGTGCTGAAATCATCAAGGAAGATTTTTTCGGCATATACCCTGTTCTTCAGCTCGTATATTATCAGGGAGTTATCACTTACCGGTCTATCCCGTATGTCAATATATACTTTCGTTAACTCCTCTCCAATGTATGGACGAAGCTTGCCTGCAAGGCTGCTTGTCTTTCCGCCCGAAGGTGTTACCGGGACAGGACCCGGATTAAGAATGGATTCGAAAAATACCGTTGCCGAGGGGAGAATTTTACTCGTGTGAAATAATCCCGGAGCAGCTGATTTGTATTTAAAGAGATATTCTGACGGATCTGTACTTTCGGTGTAGCCGCTGATAACAAGATCATTTTCGCTGAGATAGATATCTCCGCCCCCGCATCCGGCAAGCTTCCCTGTTTTCCGAACCAGATCAGGGTGATCTTTGCCAAAGAAAGGCTTTAACAGGGGAGGCAGGTTCCTGAATACCACAAATATCTTGTCCTCATTCTTGCCCGAGGTCTGAAGTACTTTCGAAAATCCTGGCTGGCTCCTGATATCGTTTTCACGGGTGGTCTGAATAATGGCTTCTCTTGCCATTTTTTCAGAAGAAGTACAGATAAGAAGGCCGGAAATGACAGAAATAAAAACCGTATCCCTGCTGCTGTTGGAAACGTATGGCAGCATCAGTATCTCATTGTCCAGAATATTTTTCTCGGTAACAGTTTTTATGCCTGAACTCTTAAGAATGTCCTTTATTTGTTTAGGTCTGATGTCAGACGGAATTGCCATCGACAATAGTGTTTTAAGCTTACCTGCAGCTGAAAGGTGAAACGATACCAGCGCCGAATTTCCACTCAGTATTTTTTTGTAGGCTGGTTTGTTAAGCTGGTCCGCAAGGAATTTGATCTTCATATTAAAGTCTTCAAATTCTTTTATCTTACCAATCTCGCCAAACAAACCTTTCCCGGTGGTTAATGAATTGACAAAACTTTGAAGATCAATTGTTTCAATAACGGCAACGGCTCCCGGGGAAATGGCTTTGTAAGGATCACTGAGCAGGCTCTTGCTTCCTTTCTGAATAAAATAAGCCAACACCACAAGCCCCAGGACAAGGATTATGACTGAAACAATTGCTACCCTTCTTCTCACTGCTGTAGCCTTAATTATTAAATGGTTTCAAAAATATGAAATATACAAGAACATTTTAATGGAAACGATTAACAGTCACTTTATGTTGCCAACAGCGAAGCGACCGGATTTTTTTCGGGTAAAAAAGGAGTTTGTGACTTACCCCAGCCAGAGCAAATTAGCAATGATGAAATCTCATAGCCCCGGTCTGGCTTGAACACTGAGAAATTTCAGGCTTCCTCAATAACCTTCCATCCCATTGAATCTGCAAGGGAATAAACAGGCTCTTTAAGGTCGCCGTAAAATGTAACCCTGTGCCATCCCCATTTGTTCCACATTGTGAAGAGCTTTTCAATGTCACCGAGTGGTTCTGCGCACAGTTTGGTTCTGCAAGCCCTGTCGTCAGGATCGTTGTCAAGGGCAACAGCCTGATGGAATAAGATTTCCTTTCTTGAATTATTTATCTCGAGAGTGGTGGTCAGAAAATTAACCGGCAGAACGGACTGTACAGATGCTCCATTGCGATCTTCTGAATGTGTCATTATCCTGATTGGATTTGTCCCCCCGGCCGGTCCGAATACCCTGTTCGATGCTACGCAATGTGCATAGATTATCTGCCTTTTCGATGTGTCGATAACCGGATCTGAAATAAATCCCGGCCGGCCTCCCGAGAGTGTAGAAAATGCCAGCATTGTTGCTGTTGAGCTGATATCGCATTCACATGCTCCCACAAGCCCTTCATTGCACAGCTCATGAAAACCCAGACAAGGATAGGCATGGATATGACCGCCGTAAAAGCCTCCTAGGCAGTTCATCGTGATGGCATTTGCGTTGTGCTTTTTCAGCACTGCTTTCATGCCCAGATACATGGCTGCGGATGTTGCCAGGGTTTCCCTCGAAACGCCGATAACATCCAGGGCACCTTTTTGCCATCTTTCTGCCACGCTTTCTGACTCTTCCCTGTCAGCGCTGCTCCAGGCCTCGTTTACCTCAGAAAATGGGATATATTCAAGAGGTATCCCCATCACAGGATCTGCAATTTTTGCATTCTGATCCCTAACGGCCAGTATTCTTGATTCGCTAAGCTTTTCAGAACATTCTGCCGGAGAAATGAAATTAATCCGGTTTCGTTTTATTGTATGCCTTGCAGCAACAGGTGTTGAGCTTATCCTTGATTTTGAAACTGCAACAGCAAAATCAGACGGAGTTCCGCCGTTTTTGATTATTCCGAAACAGGCAACGGCAGAGAGCAGGTCTTCAATCCGCGAGGATGCAACATATCCAATATTGGAAGTATTTTCAGCAAGGAATCCTGAGGTATAAACAAGGAACCCTCCGCTTCCTCCAAACTGAAAATCTGCATAAAGGACAGGCGTACCGGTTTTTGCGACTGTCTGAATCACCTGGTTCCAGCAGTTCATCTGGTAAACAATATATCCGTCTATGTTATTCCCCGCATCCCCGGTAACGATTTTTTCAGCATCTTCAGGTCCGGTTGCCATCTGAGGGATGAACTCATAATCAGGGAAGCGGTTTTTGAGGGCATTGTTGATTCTGGTCATGTGAGGATTAAAGTCAAATCCAACATTGGGCCAGTCGGGTTTGCTCTGAACCGGTTCATGAAGAGAATAGATAACCTTGATTTTCATAGCCCCGGCTTCCCCTTTAGCCGTAGTGTTTCCTTCAAGGAACGAAACAGGCTTCATGGCGAAACAGGCAGCACAGGCGGAACATGAAGCTATAAACCTCCTGCGGGTAACATTTGATGTTTTTCCGGGTGAAAAAGAATGTTTTGGCATGCTATTTGATTTTACATAGATACACAGGCAATCTCAATCATATACTTGATCCTTCAAGTTCAGCCAGGCCCCAAAAGCCTGGCTTTTATTTTGTGATCAGAAAGATCTGTATCCTATTATCTCCCGTACCTCGCGGATTGTTTTCGAAGCGCTTGCCCTTGCTTTCTCCGCACCTTCGGAAACTACTTTCGCCAGGTATTTTTTATCGGCAAGGATTTCCAGGATGCGTTCCCTGATCGGTTCCGTCACTTTGATGATATCCTCTGCAAGCTGTTTTTTCATATCCCCATAGCGGATCTCACAGGAAGCATGTTTCTCTGTGAAATATTTAACAGTAGAAGGATCCGAAACAACATTCATTATCATAAAAAGGTTTTGTACAGGCTCCGATGGTTTTTGACCAGGTTTTTGCGGACCGGTATCTGTCACAGCCTTCATTACTTTTTTTCTTATATCCTGAGGGCTATCGGCCAGAAAAATGCCATTCCCTTCACTCTTTCCCATTTTACCGGTTCCATCTAGTCCCGGTATCTTCAGAAGCTGTTTCCCGAAATTATATGCGTCGGGTTCAGGGAAATATTCAACTTCATAGAGTGAATTGAAACGACGGGCAAAGCGCCTTGTCATTTCAAGATGCTGCTCCTGGTCCTTACCCACAGGGACCTTATGAGCCCTGTGTATGATGATGTCTGCAGCCATTAGAACAGGGTAAGTAAGCAATCCTGCATTTATGTTATCCGGCTGTTTTCTTATCTGTTCCTTGAATGAGGCGGTTCTCTCGAGCTCCCCTATATAAGCATTCATGTTAAGAAGCAGGTAAAGCTCAGTGACTTCCGGCACATCGCTCTGAACAAAGACTGTTGCCACTTCTGGATCGATACCGCAAGCCAGATATTCTGCCAGGATCTGCTTTATGTTTGCATGCAGGTCATCCGGTTTGGGATGTGTTGTAAGAGAGTGGTAATCAGCAATAAAGAAAAAACAATTATTCTCTCTCTGCATCTTAAGAAAGTTAGTTATCGCACCGAAATAATTACCAAGATGCAGGTTTCCCGTCGATCGTATGCCGCTGACTACAGTCTCCATGTTCAATCTTAAAAATTATGCAAAGCTAATGGTTTTTTTCATTTTGTGGCACATGAACTCACCCCTTGGCCATCTCTTTCATGTCTTCATGCACTCACCCCCTTAATCCCCCTTCCTTGCTTCAGCAGAGGGCCGACCGTAAAGAAATTAGTCATTAGGCTAATTTTAGGGAGGAGCCAGCCTGCAGCAAGGGGGTTTGGGGGATGAGTACGTGAGATTTTGGGTATGCAGAGCATAAAATTATTCATATCTTTGCCAGATTAAAAAAAACAGAAGCTGTGGAATCAACGGAATCGACAAGACAGAAGAAAGTAGCAAGACTTATACAGAAAGAGGTGGCCGATATTTTTCTCCGGAAGGGTAACGAATACGCCCGGGGAAAAATGGTGTCGATTACCAAGGTTAGAGTAAGTCCTGATCTCTCATATGCGAAAATATATATCAGTATTTTCCCTTCGGCAAACCATGATGAAGTTTTGAACTCGATCATGGGGCATACCCATAAAATAAGATTTGAACTCGGAAAAAAGGTGAGATCGCAGCTTCGTATTGTTCCGGAAGTAGCTTTTTTCATCGACGACAGCCTCGACTATATCGAAAAGATTGATAAGCTGCTGAAAACCTGATCATAATGCAGTACGAACCTATAAAAAGATCTATGGGCCGGGTTTTCTCAGGACCTCTATTTATGAGAAAACTGCTTTTTTTTCTCATGGATCTCCTGCTTCTCCGCACCTGGCATGTAAAGAAAGCCCTCAGGAAAATCCGTAAAAAATTGCCTGTTCACGCCTCTATTCTTGATGCAGGATCGGGCATGGGGCAGTACTCCTGGCGCATGTGCAGAATGGGAAAAGAATGGAAAATAACCGGGATAGACATAAACGATGAAGAGGTAGAGAGCTGCAATGCTTTTTTCCGGAAGGCAGGCCTGTCAGAAAGAGTGAATTTTAGAAGTGCAGATCTGGCAGGCTTCAGGGATCCAGACAGTTTCGACCTTATTCTTTCAGTTGATGTTATGGAGCATATTCTTGAAGATGAGCAGGTTTTCAGGAATTTTTACGCTTCACTCAGAAATAATGGCATTCTTCTGATCTCGACACCTTCGGACCAGGGTGGTTCAGATGTTCACAGCGAAGAAGATCAATCTTTCATCGGTGAACATGTACGTAACGGGTATGGAGTTGATGAAATAAAGTCAAAGCTTGCCGGAGCAGGTTTCAATGATGTATCAGTTTCATATACTTATGGAAAAACTGGCAGCATTTCATGGCGTCTGACAATGAAATATCCGGTTAAGATGCTGAATCTGTCAAAAGTTTTCTATCTGATACTGCCATTTTATTATCTTGTCCTTTCCCCCGTATCATTTATACTTAACATTTTTGATGTCCGTTTTAAGCACAGTAAAGGAACCGGACTCCTGGTAAAAGCAGGTAAAAAATAAAAGTGAAGCTGTCGTTATATATAGCAAAAAGATACCTGTTTGCAAAGAAATCACGTAATGCAATCAATGTGATCTCCGCTGTATCAGTGACCGGAGTAGCCGTAGGAACTATGGCTTTGATCATTATACTTTCAGTTTTCAACGGGCTTGAGAAGCTTGTCACATCCATTTTCAACACTTTTGATCCGGATATAAAGATCACGGCTGCTGAAGGAAAGACTTTCATTGCAGATACTTCGAAGCTTGCGCTTCTCTCCAAAGTCAACGGGGTGTCGTGCTATTCGCTTGCAATCGAGGAAAATGCACTTCTAAAGTATAATGAAAAACGGGACATCGCAACTATTAAGGGTGTTGATGAGAAATATGCGGAAGTAACCGGCATTGACAGTTCGATGTGGGATGGGAAGTTTCTCCTCAGGGCAAAAGAGGGACGGCCATATGCTGTAATCGGGGCCGGCATAGCCCAGAAGCTTGGACTAAGGATAAATTTTGTTGAGCCTCTCTGGATCTATGTCCCTGATAAAAACAGTACCAGCACTCTCAACCTGGATGAAGCCTTCAACAATGATTATATATTTCCATCAGGTGTTTTTCAGATCGAGCAGGAGTATGATTCAAAGTATCTCTATGTTCCGCTCGATTTTGCCCGTAATCTTATTGAGGCTGGCAACGAAGTTAGCTCAGTCGAAATCAGATTCTCAGGGAACGTTGACGAGAAGCAAGTCCAGAATAATGTATCGAAAATATTCGGAGGTGGATTCGTTGTCCAGAACAAGTATGAACAGCAGGAGATATTTTATAAGGTAATGCGGTCTGAAAGGCTCGCTATCTTTTTCATCCTCACGCTTATACTGATCATAGCTTCGTTCAATATCATCGGATCCCTGACGATGCTTATCATTGAAAAGGAACGCGACATAGAGATCCTTAAAAGTCTGGGAGCAAATAACAGCCTGATTAGAAATATATTTATTTTCGAGGGATGGCTTATTTCAATAATCGGAGCTTTGGCAGGGTTATTGCTAGGCTTTTTTGTATGCTGGCTTCAGCAAAAATTTGGATTTATAAAGCTGCAGGGTGAAACGCTTATTGTGGATTCATATCCGGTGGTTATGAAGTTTTTCGATTTTGTGGTGGTAACAGGTACCGTTCTCGTCATCGGATTCTGGGCGGCATGGTATCCGGTAAGATATCTCACCAAGAAATATCTGCTCAAATGAAAGAGAAATCTTCGTTAAGTAAAGCCCTGATGCAGAAAGTCCTTCTTTCTGTCGTTATTATCCTTATCGCTGGACCATCCTGCGTAAACCGTAAGGATAAAACGGAACATGGCAATATGATACCTGAAAAAACATTTGTTTCAATATTAACCGACATCTATATCGCAAACGGGCTCCTTTCTATTCCGGAAATCAGAAAGGAGTTTTCAGTCAGAGATTCCGTCCTTAACTTTATGGACATTATCGAGAGCTACGGCTATTCATATGAAAACATGAATAGCACGATAAACTATTATTTTGTAAGCAAGCCAAAGAAACTGATCAGGATATATGATAATATTATTGGAAAGATGAGTGAATTGGAGGCTGCCATGCAGAACGAAATTATAAGAAAGGGGCAGGAAGAATCGAGAAATGCGATGAAATACAATGTTTATGAATTCCCTGACTTTGACCGAACGGAGAATCCCGGAACTATCATTAACACATATGGTCCCGGAACCTACACGATCACGTTATCTGTAACACTCTATCCTGATGATCAGTCTTACAATCCTCATTTCTTTGCCTGGCTTGTTGATGCTGACAGCATTGAAACAGGAAGAAAAAAATGGCTCCCGGATATAAAATACATCAAAGATGGTCATCCTCACCAATATATTTATACGGGACAGATTAAAGAAAATCGTCCAATGGTTATTAAGACCATTCTTTATGAATATGAGAATAATATAACGGAGTGGGACCGGCATGCTGTAATTGAGGTACTTTTCTCCAATTATACTGTCATTCCGTAATGAGACGCTTTGCAGCTCAGTTTATTATAACCAATTCAGGTCCTCCGTCAAAAAGGGCTGTTATCTGTACAGAAGATGATGGTACGATAATAAGCATAGAAGAAAACTCCGGATCACTCAAGGAGAGTCAATCTGTTGAATTCTACAATGGCATAATTGTCCCGGGATTTGTTAACTGCCACTGCCATCTTGAGCTTTCACACATGAAGGGGGCCATTCCTGAAGGAACAGGTCTTAGTGATTTTATCCTGCAGATCAGGAATTCAAGGGAAACCGATCCCGGCAATGATTTATTGCAGGCCAAGATCAGTGACAAGCTTATGTCAGATGAGGGCATTGTGTTGTGCGCGGATATCTGCAACACATCGCTGACATTTGAAATAAAAAAGAAGAGCCGGATAAAGTATTATAATCTGCTTGAAGTCTTTGGAATAGATCCTGACAAAGCAGGCATAAGGATGGATGATATTTCTACAGTTGAAAAGGTTGCCGTTGAGTCCGGATTGCCTTATTCAATTGTGCCGCATTCAGTATATTCCGTTTCACTGCCGCTTTTCAGGCTGATAAAGGAAAAATCAAAGGAGAGCATTGTTACATCCATTCACTTTATGGAGACCGGTGCAGAGACCATTTTCCTTTCTGATCATACAGGCCTGCTGAAAAAATCTTATGAGAATTCCGGTCTTTTACCTGACAACATTCAAGCACCAGATGACCATATTTCTGCAGTTCTTGATGAGGTCACCTCATCGGGAAACCTGATATTTGTACACAATACATTTGCCAAACCACAAATTGTGAGGGAAATCCTAAAAAGAGGCAATACTTTCTGGTGCCTCTGCCCGGGTTCAAACATGTACATCGAAAATAAGATGCCGCCTGTTGAAATGCTGATGTCTGAGGGATGTGAAATTGTCGTGGGCACAGATTCTCTGGCATCCAATAAAAATTTAAGCATCCTTTCTGAGCTGAAGCTGATTTCAAATCATTTCCCTTCTGTTAAGCTGGAAGAGATGATCCGGTGGGCAACTGTCAGCGGAGCCAGGGCGCTGGCCGAAGATGGCAATTTCGGGAAGATCGAGAAAGGCAAAAAACCGGGATTGCTGCTTCTGGAAAATGTTGATCTGGTCAATTTCAAACTTCGTCCCGAAACAATTGTTACCAGATTAGTGTAAATTGCAGTCATGCCCACATTTCTTTTTGACAAAATAATTTTTGGCCCCGTAAAAAGCAGACGGCTTGGAGTTTCACTGGGAATAAATCTTCTTCCGGCAACCAGGAAAGTCTGCAATTTCAATTGCATATATTGCGAATGCGGATGGACTAAGGGCACAGGGATCAGCACCGAAAAACTGCCTTCCAGAAAAGAAGTGTATGAGGCTCTCGACCAGAAGCTGGCCATGATGAAGAAAAATCATCAGGCACCCGATGTAATAACTTATGCAGGAAACGGCGAACCCACTCTTCATCCTGAATTCCCTGGAATAATAGACGATAGCATAAGTCTGAGGAACAAATATTTCCCTGAAGCAAGAATAGCGGTTCTGTCAAACTCAACAGCTATTACAAAACCGGCCGTCAGGAATGCGCTTTTAAAAGTCGACCAGAATATTCTCAAGCTCGATTCGGCATTTGATCTGACCGTAAAAATTCATAATCAGCCAATGGTAAATGTTAAAGTCGAAAAGCTGGTAAAGGACCTTCAGCTTTTTAAGGGCAGGCTGATTGTACAGACTCTTTTCCTCCGTGGAAAATTCAATGGAAAAAGAATTGATAACACCTCCCCCGAAGAAATTGAAGCATGGCTGAAAGCAATCAGGAAAATAAAGCCTTCGGAGGTCATGATCTACACGATTTCAAGGGATACACCTGAAGGAGGACAGCTTGAAAAGGTAACGCTGGCAGAATTGAAGCGAATTGCAGCGAGGGTTAATGAACTCGGAATTAAAACCCAGGTGTCGGGCTGAAATTGGAAAACAAACGCAATATACTTATATGCCCTCTTGAATGGGGACTAGGCCATGCTGCAAGGATGATTGCGCTGGCAACAAGGCTAAGGGAATTGAATTATAATGTAATTATTGGCGCCGGAGAGGAACATCTTGCCCTCTTCAGGGCTGAAATTCCCGGGATCGAGTGTATTGATTTTCCCGGTTTTAAACCCGGATATTCCCGATATCTTCCACAATATGCAACTTTGCTGCTTCAAACACCGGTTCTCTTTTATACAATAATTTCTGAACACCTCAGGTTAAGAAAGATAATCCGTGAAAACAAAATCAACATTGTGATCAGCGATAACCGATTTGGCCTCTGGAACAGAAAAATAAAGACAGTATATGTCACACACCAGCTGCGGATCCCTTTTCCGAAAACTTTCCGGATTTTTGAATTCGCAGGAATACTGTTTCACCGGGCAATTATAATGAAATATACATTTTGTTTTATTCCTGACCTGCCTGATAATAAGATAAACCTGTCAGGAAGATTGTCGCACGGAATTAAATTGCCAGGGAATGCAATGTATATAGGGATCCTTTCACGCTTCACTTATATGGGTTCCCGCTCAGAAGACTCGCCAGTAAGCTGCAGGCACAATACTGTAATTTTATCAGGACCCGAGCCCCAGCGAAGCATTCTGGGACAAAAGCTTGAGGGGATCCTGAAGGATAAGAAACCTCAAACTGTGTTTCTTGGCGGCAGGCCTGACAGAGACTCTGCTGCATTACAGTCAGACAATATCATTTTTTATAATCATATGCCTGGTGCCGCAATGAAAGAGCTCATTTCCGGAAGTGAAAGAATAATAACAAGGTCGGGATATACAACAATAATGGAACTTATAAGCCTGCATCGCAGTGCTTTGCTAATACCAACTCCCGGACAGACTGAACAGGAATACCTGGCAAGCTGGCACCAGGAAAAAGGATGGTTCTCCGGTACTTTACAAAAACATCTCAGGGATTCGCTGCCTGAAGCAGAAATAAAAATCGTTCCGGCTGAAGAAATTATTTCACAAAGCAGATCTTTGCTTGGCGAAGCGTTGAAAAGAATATCAGAAGATTAACAGCAGCAATGCCAAACCGGCAGTACCCACCAGATAACCCAGCCAGACTTCTTTCGGGCTGTGAGAGTTGAGCCACAGTCTCGATGAAAGTACCAGTCCTGATATAAGAATGGCTGAGATCATGAATACCGTAAGCGGTGTGTGCATTCTGACGGAAAGCACATAAATCGTGGATACCAGCGCCCCGGCGCTCACTGCATGAATTGAAATTTTCCACCAGAAATTTATTATTGTAACTGTAAATGAAAGAAGTGCGGTGCAAAGTATAAATGCTTTTATAAACACCGGTATACTGTACTGAAGCACGACATATACCGTCACAAAATAGAAAAATGAAGTGATAGCCATGGGAATGATTCTTTCACTTCGCTCATTTATAGTCCATGTGCTGATTATTTTTCTCCATTTCAAATATGGAAGAAGGGAAAGCGGCAGCAGTATATTATTGGTAGACAGAATAAGAACAATGACTTTTTTCTGGACAAAGGGTAGATAACCGAAAAGTGTTGGTGCAGAAAAAATGATTAATAGTCCGTAAAGCGGCATAAGCAGCGGATGAAAAATCACTGTTATGATTTTTGCCAGAGTATCTGCAAAGGGATGTGAAGTGTCTGATATTGTCATATTTCCCTTCTTAATCTGGCAACAGGAATATTAAGCTGCTCCCTGTATTTTGCAACTGTGCGCCGGGCAATCTGGTAACCTTTTTCCTGGAGTATTTCCGTGAGCCTTTCATCGGTAAGAGGCCGGCGCTTCTGTTCATTGTCAATGCAATCCTGTAAGATCCTCTTGATCTCCCGTGTTGAAACTTCTTCTCCGCTGTCGGTCTGCAGACCTTCAGAAAAGAAGAACTTTAAAGGAAATATTCCGAAATGAGTCTGGATATACTTGCTGTTTGCCACTCTTGAAACTGTTGAAATATCGAGCCCCGTCATCTCTGCAACATCCTTGAGGATCATTGGTTTCAGCTTTGTCTCGTCGCCATCTATAAAATACTCTTTCTGGTACTCAAGGATGGCATTCATTGACAGCAGAAGAGTATTCTGCCTCTGTTTTATTGCGTCGATAAACCATTTTGCCGAATCAATTTTCTGCTTTACAAAAAGGACTGCATCCTTCATTTCCTTCTTGTTGCCCTTATCCTTTGAGTATGCCTGAAGCATTTCACTATAGGCTGCGCTCAGCCGCAGTTCCGGAAGATTCCTGGAATTCAGGTGAAGGTCAAAGCCATCCTCTGAATGTTCAAGAATAAAATCAGGAATTATAGGCTGGGCAATTTTGCTGAAGGGATCGCTGTAAACGCCCCCCGGCTTGGGATTAAGCTTAAGCACCTCATCAATGGCTGCTTTCAGTTCATTTTCGCTGATACTAAGGCGGGCAATGATCTTGTCATAATGCCTTTTCGAGAACTCTTCAAAATGCTGATCAAGTATTGTATGGGCCAGCTTCAGTGAAGGATGGGAGAGATCTTTTTTCTGCAGCTGGAGCAATAGGCATTCCCTGAGTGTCCGGGCTCCCACTCCGGCAGGTTCAAGATCCTGAATTACCATCAGGACCTCTTCAAGCTCTTCTTCCGTTGTTGTTATATTCTGTAGAAATGCAAGGTCATCGACAATATTGGCAAGCTCTCTTCTCAGGTAGCCATCCTCATCTATATTTCCTATTATGTATTCGCCCAGTATTTTTTGCTTGTCGTCAAGCTCTCTGAGTCCCAGCTGTGACTCAAGATGTTCATGAAATGAGGATCCGACAGAGAAAGGAATTTCGGAATTTTTATCGTCATCCTTGCTGGAATTGTTAATCTGAAGCTTGTAATCGGGGGTTTCATCCTCTTCTATATAATCATCGAGAGTGAATTCATCGCCGGTACTTTCATCTTCCTCGAACTGTTCTTCTTCGTTCTCCTCAGGTGTAGGGGCATCATCGTCAGGACCTTCCTCGAGAGCAGGATTTTCCTCCAGCTCTTTCTTTATACGCTGTTCGATTTGCAGTGTGGGAACCTCAAGCAGCTTGATCATCTGGATCTGCTGTGGTGAAAGCTTCTGCAGTAATTTCTGTTGTAATTTCTGCTTTAACATACCGGTTCCTGAAAATCTTTATCTGAAATCTTTCTTAAAATTCCGCATTCCTGGGTGTTCTGGGAAACGGGATAACGTCGCGGATATTTGACATTCCTGTTACAAAAAGCAATAATCGCTCAAAGCCCAGACCAAAACCGCTGTGAGGTACTGTTCCAAACTTCCGTGTCTCAATATACCACCATAGTTCCTTCTCCGGAAGCTTAAGCTCCTGTATCCTTGCCATAAGCTTTTCATAATTCTCTTCCCTCTGCGAACCGCCAATGATCTCGCCAATTCCCGGAAAAAGGACATCCATTGCCCTGACGGTTTTGCCATCATCGTTCTGCTTCATGTAGAATGCCTTTATTTCTTTCGGATAATCGACAAGAATAACCGGCTTTTTGAAATGCTCTTCAACCAGGTATCTTTCATGTTCAGACTGCAGGTCCCTACCCCAGCCAACAGGGTATTCCCATTTTTTACCTGAATCGGCAAGGATCTTTACAGCATCGGTATATGTCATTCTTACAAATTCATTATCGACCACAAGCCTGAGCCTTTCCAGCAGTCCCTTATCGATCATATTGTTGAGGAATTCGAGGTCGTCCATGCAGTTTTCAAGGGCATATTTTATCAGGTACCTGACAAAATCTTCTGCAAGGTCCATATTATCATTGAGATCATAGAAGGCCATTTCAGGCTCAATCATCCAGAACTCTGCCAGGTGCCTGGGTGTATTCGAATTTTCAGCTCTGAATGTTGGACCGAATGTATAAATATCTCCAAGAGCCAGGGCTCCAAGTTCACCTTCAAGCTGACCGGAAACCGTAAGGTTTGTCGGTTTGCCGAAGAAATCAAGGCTGAAGTCAGGTGATCCGCTTTTGTCGCGCGGAACATTTGCCAGGTCAAATGTTGTAACATGAAACATTTCGCCTGCACCTTCTGCATCGCTGCCGGTTATGATGGGAGTGTGAAGATAAAAGAATCCCTTATCGTTGAAATACCTGTGAATGGCAAATGCCATTGCATGTCTGAGTCTTAATACCGCACCAAATGTATTTGTCCTTGGTCTCAGGTATGCAATTTCCCTCAGGAATTCCATTGAATGTCCTTTTTTCTGAAGCGGATATGTTTCGGCATCGCTTTTCCCGTATAATTCAATAGAGGAAGCCACTACCTCAACGCTCTGTCCCTGTCCCTGCGACCTTACAAGCTTTCCGTTTACAGCAATGCTTGCTCCGGTTGTTATATCCTTCAGCAGATTTTCGTCAAATAAAGAAGTTTCGGCGACTATCTGGATATTGTTAATTGTCGATCCGTCGTTGAGCGCAATGAAGGCAATGTTTTTGTTCCCCCTTTTGGTCCTCACCCATCCTTTTACCAGCACTTCCGTATCAATCCGGGGCGATTGCAGAAGTTCTTTAATCTTTGTCCGTTTCATATTTTAAAAAATAACAACACAAAAATAATAAATTGCGGCTTGTTAAACCAAATTGGCATTGTTTTTGTGCGAATAACCGGTTTTCCTGGATTTTAAGCATCAGTGTTGAAATATTAATTCTGCTTTTGAGTTATTTATATCTGGAACATCTGTATCGACAATCAGTTTGTAAATTGTTAAAATCTGAATAACTTTGAGTTTAAATCGTAATTATAATCAGCTATGGCCGAGAAACAGAAAATTATAGTGGTACCATGGGATTTCACTCATGTTGCAGAGAACGCACTTGCACATGCAGTCAAAATAAGCCGCATGGTAAAGAATGACATTTGTCTTCTTCATATAGTGGATACAGGGATCAAGCCGAAGGTCGAAGGAGAAAAAAAAGCTCTTTTGAAAAAGGTTGCTGATGAAAATGCCAGAAAATACAACATGGTTATTGTGTCAGCTATTGAACAGGGCACTATTTTCACTGCCATCGGTGATTATGTAAACCAGAAGGATATAAAAGATGAGGAAAAGAAAGATATCAACCTTGTGGTAATGGGCACCCATGGAATGAAAGGCATGCAGAAGCTGACAGGCAGCTGGGCATTGAAAGTTATAGTAAAATCTACCGTGCCGTTCATTGTAGTCCAGGATCCGCCGGTTGACCAGGAGAGGTATCATAACATCGTTTTCCCGGTTGATTTCAGGACAGAAAACAAGGAAAAGACAAAGATGGCAATCTTTATGGGCAAGTACTTCGACTCGAAAATGCACATCCTTGTTACCACATCAAGTGATCAGGGTCTTATGAAAAAGACAAAGACAAATCTGAACTTCGCAATCAAGTATCTGATACAGAACAACATAGAATATCAGATACATGAGGTTACCAGGGGCAATTTTGCTCAGCAGACTCTCGATTTTGCACAGAAAATAAATGCTGACCTGATACTGATAGTGACAACGAAGAATATAACGTTTGCCGACTACATGGTCGGAGCATCAGAACAATACATTATTGCCAACAGCTCCAAGATACCAGTGTGCTGTGTTAATCCAAAAGCCTCATTTGCAAGTACAGCTCAATTCATGGGAGGCTGGGGCTCATAGCATCCTCATTTTAAAGAGGATAAGGATCAAATGTCTATTACAGTTCAGGGAGTTACAAAGCTTTATGGCGGGCAGAAAGCACTCGACAATGTCTCCTTTGAAGTAAAGACGGGTGAAATTGTGGGATTCCTGGGCCCTAACGGTGCTGGAAAATCCACGATGATGAAGATTATCACCGGTTTTATTCCTGCTTCATCCGGCACTGTGTTTATAAATGGAATAGAAATATCGACAGATAATCCTGAACTCAGAAAGTCAGTTGGCTATCTTCCCGAAAATAATCCGCTCTATCCCGAGATGTACGTAAGGGAATATCTCGGATTTATTTATTCATTGTACAAGACCGGCATTCCTTCTGGAAAGAAAATAGACAACATAATTAAAATTACCGGGTTGGCTCCTGAGCAGAAAAAAAAGATAGGATCTCTCTCCAAGGGCTTCAGGCAGAGAGTCGGGCTCGCCCAGGCGCTTATTCATGATCCCGGCGTTCTGATCCTCGATGAAGCGACAACAGGCCTCGATCCGAATCAGGTGGTTGAGATACGCAACCTCATAAGGGAAGCGGGGAAAGAAAAAACCGTAATGTTCTCGACCCATATAATGCAGGAAGCAGAAGCGGTATGCGACAGGATCATTATCATTAACAACGGGAAGATCATGGCCGATGAGCTGAAGAATAATATTCACTCAGTAATAAAAAGACACCGGCAGAGTATAAAAATTGAATTCGACAAAAAACCTGATGCCTCAGAAATACTGAAGATTGGCGGAGTTGCGATTGTAAAATCCCTTCCCGGCGATTTGTGGCTGATTGAGGCAGAAGGTGAAGAAGATATCCGCCCTGCAATCTTTTCATTTGCTGTAAGAAACAACCTTACTGTCTTATCCCTTCAGAAGGAAGAGAGCAATCTGGAGGAGGTTTTCAGGCATCTTACCAACGGATAATATTTTTTTTATCGGAATTTTTTATTTGCTTTGTGCCATAATTATCTGGTGGAAAGATTTGTGCTGATTGCAACCACAGGAAAAAATGCTAAACCGCAGGAATTTCATTTTTTCGCATCAACCAATCTTTTCATTAATTGTTTATTTATTAAGTGCTTGAACTTAACTAAAGTTTGGAGTGAGCTATAGTTAGCAGTACTTAAAGTTAAAAATTCAGTTAAATAACAACTTTAGTCACTCTAGGCACTTTAGGCACTTAAAACTTTAAATACTATGGCATATTTCTTTACTTCAGAATCAGTATCAGAGGGACATCCCGACAAAGTAGCCGATCAGATATCAGATGCGTTGCTCGATGAATTTTTGAAATGGGATCCGGAATCGAAGGTCGCATGTGAAACATTCGTTACAACAGGATTGGTTGTTTGCGGAGGCGAGGTCCTGACTTCAGGATGGGTTGATGTTCAGGAAACGGCACGGCGGGTCATACGCAATATAGGTTATACCAAAGCAGAATATCGCTTCGACTGTGATTCATGCGGTGTTATCTCCACAATTCATGAACAGTCTTCCGATATCAGGCAGGGTGTCGTTCGCGAGAAACCTGAAGAGCAGGGCGCCGGCGACCAGGGTATGATGTTCGGCTATGCCTGTCGCGAAATGGACAACTATATGCCTTTAAGCATCGAGCTTGCCCATACTCTTCTTCAGGAGCTTGCAGAAATACGACATGAGGGTAAAATGATGAAATACCTCCGCCCTGACGCGAAATCACAGGTTACGATTGAATATGACGATGATAATAATCCAGTCCGCATCGACACGATAGTAATCAGCACCCAGCATGATGAGTTCATCCTTCCGAAAAATAAATCAGTTGTTGCGGAAAAAGCTGCTGAGAAGACCATGCAGAAACAGATCCATGATGATCTTAAAAGGATTCTGCTTCCCAGGGTAAAAAAACTGTTGCCTCAGAGAATTCAGAAGCTTTTTAAGAGTGATACCAGTCTGCTTGTCAACCCGACAGGCAAATTCGTTATCGGCGGACCTCACGGCGACACAGGTCTTACCGGCCGTAAGATAATCGTTGACACTTATGGAGGACATGGAGCACATGGAGGCGGAGCATTCTCGGGTAAAGATTCATCGAAAGTAGACAGATCTGCAGCTTATGCTGCCAGGCATATAGCAAAGAACCTCGTTGCCGCAGGTGTTTGCGACAGGGCTCTTATTCAGGTAGCATACGCTATTGGTGTTGCACAGCCGGTAGGCCTTTATGTAAATACTTTTGGAACTGCACATGTAAAGAACAGCAAGGGAAAAATATTGCACGACGGAGAAATTGCTGATTTAGTCAGCAAGCTATTCGATATGCGACCATACGCAATTGTAAAGAGGCTCGGACTTAAGAATCCCATCTTTCTGCGGACGGCATCTTATGGACATTTCGGTCGCGATCCATATTCAAAGAATGTCGAGGTTTATTATGAAGTCCCCGGGAGCAACCCAAAAGCTGTAAATGGTAACGGTAAGAAGGTCTGGCTTAAGAAAGTCGATTTCTTCTCCTGGGAGAAGCTTGATTATATCGATAAAATTAAAAAAGCTTTTAAAATCTAATCGCCCCCAAACCCCCTAAAGGGGGCTTTGATATTGGTTTGATTCTTAAAGTCCCCTTCATGGGATTTAGGGGCAGTTTAAAACGCCGCTTTAACTATCCTCGCAACATTATCTGATCTGCCGAGGGTATAGTAATGTATCCCCGGGACACCCTCTTTTATAAGCTCTTTAGACTGCATAGCGGCCCACTCAATGCCCACTTCACGGGCATCCTTGTCGGTGGTGCATTTCCGGATTGCATTTACAAGATCGTTAGGAACATCAATATGAAAAATTTGCGGCAGAAGCCTTATATCGTTCAGTGCTGAAATCGGCTTGAGGCCTGCAATCACCGGAACATTTATTCCCATAGCCTTGCATTCGTCCCTGAACCTGAAGAATTTACTGTTGTCAAAGAACATCTGGGTTACGATATAGCTTGCTCCTGCATCGACCTTCTGTTTAAGATATTCCATATCGGTTTGCATGTTTGGCGCCTCAAAATGTTTTTCCGGATAACCGGCTACACCGATGCAGAAATTTGTTGGTGATGTATCTTCAAGCGTCTCCTCGAGATATCTTCCGTTATTCATGTCAACAATCTGCTTGATAAGATCCGAAGTATGGCTGTGCCCTTCTTTTTCAGGAATGAAAGTCCGGCTGCCTCTCTGAGGATCTCCTCGCAGTGCAAGGACATCATCGATGCCGAGGAAATTCATTTCAATCAGAACATTTTCTGTCTCTTCCTTTGAAAATCCTCCGCACAGAATATGCGGCACAACAGTAATGTTATACTTGTATCTTACAGCTGCCGAAAGTGCAATGGTTCCCGGACGCAGACGTGTTACCCTTTTTTCAAGCAGTCCGTCGCTGCGCTCCTTGTATGTTATCTCATTCCGGTGGGTGGTAAAGTTTATATATGCCGGCTGAAATTCTATCAGCCTGTCGATAGTTGTATAAACTTTTTCTATACTATGTCCCTTCAGCGGGGGTAACAGCTCAAAGGTGAATAAGGGACCCTTTGCACTTTTTAATTTATCAATAACACTCATGCTGTGGTTTTATATGTTAGGGGCAAGCCAGCGGGCTGCCTCTTCTGTCGTTATATTTTTTCTTGAGGCATAATCGTTGAGCTGATCGCTCCCTATCTTACCTATATTAAAATATGATGAATAAGCATGAGAAAAAATGTATCCGCTTACAGTCGCAGGCGGTGTCATCGCAAAATTTTCTGTCAGCCCCACACCTATTGATGCTTCCGCATCAAGAAGATCGAAAATGGTCCGCTTCTCAGTATGATCGGGACATGCCGGATAGCCAGGTGCAGGCCTGATCCCCCTGTATTTCGCTGAAAACATATCTTCCATTGTCAGTTTTTCATCAATGGCATAACCCCAGTATTCTTTTCTTGCTTTTTCGTGAAGCCACTCAGCTGCTGCCTCTGCCAGACGGTCGCTTAAGATCCTTATCATAATGGTGGCATAATCATCTTCCTTATACTTTTTAATTGCCTCATTATCAATATCTGCAGTAACAACAAACAATCCGATATTATCACTTTGTCCGGAAGATTCAGGTGCAATAAAATCAGCCAGCGACAGGTTTGGAACACCACTTTCTTTCTTTTCCTGGTTCCTCAGAAAATGTAAAGTCGTTTCCCGTGTTTGGCTTCCCCCCTTCAGGGGGGCCAGGGGGGTGTTATAAACCTTCACATCATCTTCATTGGATACGGCCGGGAACAACCCAAAAACTGCCCTGGCGTTTATAATCTTCCCTTTTATTATCTCATCAAGATAATGTTGTGCATCATTGAACAGCTTCTTAGCTTCATTCCCTTTTATGGGATCACTGAAAATGGCAGGGTATTTCCCCGAAAGTTTCCATGCAAAGAAGAAGAAAGTCCAGTCGATATATTCTGAAAGTGTTTTCAGATCAATTTCTTTAATAAGATGATGGCCCGGATTCAGAGGTTCCGGAATTCTGTAAGAACTCCAGACGGTTCCAA
>Ga0209450_10000061_pt1 | contig 70626 bp, 64 predicted proteins | sample FrelakmetLWP11LW_FD_187149 | JGI IMG/M metagenome (GOLD analysis project Ga0209450, IMG submission 187149) | Freshwater lake sediment microbial communities from the University of Notre Dame, USA, for methane emissions studies - LWP11 LW (SPAdes)... | ecosystem: Environmental > Aquatic >... | reverse complement strand
TATAACAGATCACTTATGAGCTCAGCGTCACAGTTTTTTGCCGACCACCGTCTCGACTTTCCTCCGCCCTCCACAATATAATCAGTATGGAATAATATCTAAAGAATATCGATAAAAAGATTATAGATATTTTATGGTTCCCATTTGCGACTTGCTGCGCAACAGGCTAAATATGCTCTTAAAAGATTCCGTAGCTGTGGACTCAATTTGTATCTCGACCCCAGCGGCCGATTTGAATCGGATGCTCAGTGCATGCAGCATCAAACGCGGGAAGGTTTTCTGCAAGGGTTTGTCCCCGTACAGGGTGTCGCCCACGACAGGGTGGCCGATGCTGAAAAAATGGGCGCGGATCTGGTGCTTGCGGCCGGTCAGCGGGTTGACCCGAACCAGCGTGTAGACCGGCATCCGCTCCGCTACGGAAAATTCGGTGCGGCACGGCTTTCCGCGGGCCTGATCGTCCCCCATCCGGCCCGAACCGAAGCGCCGCAGGGGCGTTTCGATAACCCCGGCATCTCCTTCAATGGCTCCATGCACCAGTGCCATATACGTTTTGTTCACCTTGCGCTGTTCGAACTGGAGATTTAGGTGGCGGTGGGTTTCGGGGTTTTTAGCGAATAGGATGACCCCGCTCACCTGTTTGTCCAGGCGGTGGACCACGAAAAACCGGCAATTGAACGTCTCGCTCAGAATTCTGAGAAGCGAAATTTTTTCCCGATCGCGCTCGGGAATCGAAGCCAGTTTCACGGGCTTGTCGACCGCGATGATATCGTCGTTTTCGTACAGCACCGGGATCGTGTGAAACTCGGTGACGATAGCAGCAGTCATTTCAAGCCTCTCACAGGATCCAAATCCCATCGCTGGGGTCTACCCGATATTCATCCGGGCTTTATCAGTCGAGGATCTTCTGGTAAACTATATGGATACGAACCCAGGCGTGCAACCCCAACTAGGACAAAAGGCCATGTCAACCCCCCGGTTGCGGATCGATCTTGCTAAAATTACCCACAATGCCCACAAAACGTTGGATATATGCCGTACGCGCGGCATCGACGTGATGGGAGTGACCAAAGGGGCGGCGGGCATGCCCGAAGTGGCCAAGGCCATGCTCGCCGGCGGAATCGAGAGCTTGGCCGATTCGCGGCTTGACAACATCGCCCGCTTGCGGGCGGCCGGGATCCAGGTTCCTATAACCCTGCTGCGGTCTCCCGGCCCACGCGATGCCTCGCGCACCGTGGAGCTGGCCGACGCCAGCCTGAATTCCGATGTGGAAATCGTGGAGGCCCTTGCGATTGAAGCGCGGCTGCAACACAAGATCCACGGTGTGATTCTAATGGTCGACCTGCACACCGGCCGCGAAGGCTTGCCGCCGGACAGGGTGCCGGATGCCTGCCGCAAGCTGCGGTCGCTTGCGGGTATTCAGCTTCAAGGGCTCGGCGCTTATTTCCACCTGGCGACCGGCAGTGATCTTCATTTTCAAGGATTGCAGGTATTGGTCCCCCTGGCCCAGCAGGTTGAAGCGGAATTAGGCAAGCCGCTGGCCGTTCTGTCAGGGGGGTCTTCGAATATCTTTCGCACCGTTGCCGTGGACGGCCACACCAACCCCGGGGTCAACCACCTGCGCATCGGAACGGCCGTTCTGCTCGGGTTCTCCTCCTCTTTGAACCCGGTGACCATTGCCGGGTTTGAACGCGACACGTTTGTCCTGCAGGCGGAAGTGATCGAAGTGAAAGCAGGCCAGACCGGAGAGGCGATTCTGGCATTGGGCAGGGTCGACACCGATCCCAAGTTTCTGTTCCCCGTGCGTCCCGGCGTGACCGTGCGCGATGCGTCCAGCGACCACCTCATGGTTCGAATGGACCCACCGGCCCGGGTGGGCGACCGGGTGTCTTTCCGTCTCGGCTACCCGGCGCTCTGCCGGCTCATGATCTCACCGTATGTGCAGATTGAATACGTTAAGAGCTGAAGGATTTGTTTCGAGTTTTGTGCTTCGGATTTCGAATTTGGTTCCGGCTTGTGCGGGTTAGGTTAGATCAATGAGTTAGAATTTTGCTAAGGAACAGCTTGGTCCGTTCGCTCTTGGGATGAGCGAAGAACTCGCCCGGCGGGGCGATTTCCATCAACTCACCAAAGTCCATGAAGCCCACCCGGTGGGACACTTCGCGCGCGAAGCCCATCTCGTGGGTGACCACGATCATCGTCATTCCCTCCCGCGCCAGATTGCGCATGACCTCCAGCACTTCGTTGATCATCTCGGGATCCAGGGCCGAGGTGGGCTCGTCGAAGAGCATGATCTTCGGCCGCATGCACAGCCCGCGGGCGATGGCCACGCGCTGCTGCTGGCCGCCCGAGAGCTGGGCCGGGAACTGGTGCAGCTTGTCGGCCAGGCCGACTTTCTCCAGGACGTACCGCCCCTGGTCCTCGGCCTCTTTTTTGGAAAGTTTCCGGACCTTGATCGGCGCCAGCGTCACGTTTTGCAGCGCCGTCATGTGGGGGTAGAGGTTGAACTGCTGGAAGACAAAGCCGATCTCCGCCCGCAGCTTGGTCATGTTGGTCTTCGAGTCTTGGACCTTCATGGTGTCGACGATGAGCTCGCCTTTCTGGATGGGCTCCAGCCGGTTGATGCAGCGGATGAGGGTGCTCTTGCCCGAACCGGACGGGCCGCAGACCACCAGGACCTCCGCCGGGTCGACCTTGAGGTTGATGCCTTTCAGCACGTGCAGCTCGCCGAACCACTTGTGAACATCCTTGAACTCGATCATGGCCTACTCTTTTCCCCGGGTATAGCCCACCGACATGCGCTTCTCCAGGCGGTTTGACAGTTGGATGAGCGGATAGCAGATCACAAAATATAAAACGGCCACCAGGCCGAACACCAGAAGTCCCTGGGGTACGCGCTGCACCGTGAGCCAGCCCACGCGGGTTACATCCAGGACTCCTATGGCCGAGACCACCGAAGAGTCTTTGATCAGCAGCACATACTGACCCACCAGAGGCGGCAGGATGACCCGCATCGACTGAGGCAGGATCACGTGGCGCAGCTGCTGGAACCAGTTCAGTCCCGTGGACGTCGCAGCCTCTTTCTGCCCCAATGGAACCGCCTGGATGCCTGCGGCGACGATCTCGCAGATGAAGCAGGCGGCCAGGTTCGTCAGCGCGATCACGGCCGCTGGGAAGGCTTCAAGCTGGATGCCGATTTCCGGGAAAAGGAAAAAGATGATGAAGATCTGCACCAGAAAAGGGGTGCCGCGGATCACATCCACCCAGGCGCCGATGAGGGGTTTGGCAAACCGGCTGCGTGAGGCTCGAACGATGCCCCAGATGAAACCGATAACGGTGCCGCCCGCCAGGCTCAACCCGGAGACGGCAACCGTCATCCACAGGCCTTTCAGGAAGAAAGGCAGGCTGTGAATCAGCTGTTCTATGTAGTAGCCCCACATACGATTGCGCAGGGTTCGAGGGGTAGAGGGTCCAAGGGAAAAACGGCACGCGTTGCCCATGCTTCTTTTCACTTGGACCCTCTACCCCTTGAATCCTTGAGCCCTTCCTTTTACGTTTGCATGTAAATCAGCCTGCGTTGCGACCAGCTGGTCATCCATTTGAGGGAATAATAAATCACCAGGTAAAACACCGCCGACGTCAGGAAGCCCTCGGCCGGCATGAAGCGCTCCGAGGTCATGATCTGGCCGGCGCGGGTCAGCTCCGGCAGGGAAATGAGCGACAGCAGGGCCGAGTCCTTCACCAGCACGATGGCCTGCCCCAGCATGGGGGGCAGCGTCACGCCGATGGCCTGGGGCAGGATCACGCAGCGCATGCGCTGGAAGTAGTTCAACCCCGATGAGACCGCAGCCTCCACCTGGCCATGGGGGATGGACTGGACCCCGGCCCGGATGATCTCCGCCATGTAAGCGCCGCTGTTCAGGGTCAGCGCCAGGATGCCGGTGGCTGCCTCCGACATGCGGAGTCCCAGAGAGGGCAGGCCGAAGTAAAAGAAAAAGAGCTGAACCAGCAGGGGGGTTGAACGGATGCTCTCGATGTAGGCGTAAGCCATGCGCGAAAGCAGTTTGAATCGGCCGATGCGCATGCCGCAGGCGAGGATGCCCATCCCGAGGGCGCCGAGCAGGCCTGCACCTGAGAGCCACAAGGTGGCGAGAAAGCAGCTCAGGAAAAGCGGCATGTATTCCAGGATGATTCTGAAGTTAAAGGTCTCGAGCATGGCGCCGTTTGCGAAACGTTTTGACGATGTGGGGCGGTTTTTGGCTATTTATGCCGTCGCGGCAGGATGCCGTTTACACAGGTTTGAAGACCGATTGGAAAATGCAGGCCGCCCATATCAGGCGGCCTGCATGTTCAACAATTATGAAGCCGCTTGCGGCTTCATCAGTGGTCCTTTTTCCAGTCCAGTGTGTTGACCCAGTAATTCAGGTTCTGCTCCAGCCGGCCGTCTAGCCCTACATTGAGGAAGAAGAGATTCATAAGCTCCAGCAGGTCCATCGAGTCGTACCGCACCGCGAAGGCCAGCGGAAGCTTGGAGAGCAGGTCCGGCAGGACCCGGATGCTGTTGGGCGGGAAATTGGCCATTTGGCCGATCACCGCGGAGGAGTCGTTCACCCCGAAATCAGCCTGGCCCTGCAGAACGGCATCGATCAGAAGGGGCCCGCCGCCCTTATACGATTTCAGCTCGGCCTTCGGAAAGGAATTCTTGGCGTCCGTCTCGCCGGTAGAGCCGAGCAACACCGCCGCCTTCAAGCCTGCTTTTTTGGCATCTTCAATGGTTTTTATGGGACTGCCGGCCTTCACAAATGCAACGCTGCCGGTGAACATGAAGGGCTTGGTGAAGCCGATCTTCATGGCCCGCTTGATGGTGGGGGTCATGTCGGCCGCCAGGATGTCGGCCTTTTTGGAGAGCAGCGCCGGAATGAGGCCGTCCCAGTCAAAATCCAGGAAGGTCACCTTGACGCCCATGTCCTTGGCCAGCATCTCGCACAGCTCGATGGAACTGCCGGCGCGCTTGCCGTTTTTGTCGATGAAGCTGAAGGGGGGACCCTGGGTCTGGCACGCCACCCTCAGCTCGCCCCGCTGGGCGATCTCGTCCAGGGTGCCCGCCAGACTCATCGTTGCGAACCCGACCACCATCAAAAACGCGATAAACCATTTGGCACGTTTCATGATCTTTTCCTCCTAAGCGTTGGGGTTGATTGGGGTCCTATTGCACCTCTTCCGTGACGACGATCCCCCGCTCGGCCAAGGCGGCCATGAACGGGGCGTAAGGGACATCCAGCGCGGGGTTGAGAACACCTTTTTTTGAGATCTCGCCCGCGGCGATCATCTGGGCGACGATGCTCGCCGGGAAGCCGACGCCCAGGCTCATGCCGTAGAGGCCTGATTTCAAGTCGCGTTCGATGACGAGCGAGGTCTTCAGGGTCCTGGGGCGGCCGTCTTTAACTCCCGAAAAGACATTGTACATGGCGACCACGTCTTTTTCGCCATCCTGGTATTGAAGCTGGGGCTCCAGGAGCTTCACCATGAACTGGTGGGGTGTGACGGCACAGTCCAGGCCTTGCACAGGCTCGTCTGAAAGAAGCCCCAGGCGTTTCAAGGGCCGCCAGAACGCGCACCACCCGGGCCAGCGCAGGGCATAGCGGCCGGCCTCACGGATGCCGGGCGTCACGGCCAGGAGGTCGGTGTAGAACACGGCATCGCCGTTCGGCACGGCCTCCATATCCCCGAGCCCCGGGAAACGGATGGTGTGAATCATGTCGGTTTCGTGCTGTTGCGCGGCCGGCACTTCGAGTTTTTTTCCGCCCCGTATGAAAACCGAGGGCCGCTTTTGGGAGCGCAGCACCATGTCGAAGTTCCAGCTGATCTTGTAGTCGAGGGGATTGGTGCAGGCTTTCTTCTCGGGGATGCCGCCGCAGTAGGATTTCAGCACGTGCAGCTCGTCGAACTGGCGCACGGCATGCCCGCAGATGACGAGATCAATTCCGGGGTCGAGGCCGCATTCCGGCATGAGGCTGACGCCGGCGGCCTTGGCCGGCTCATGCAGGTGCTGGATGGGCTTGCCGTAGTTGGTGCTGACCAGCGGAACTCTGTTTTCCAGGGCCGCCTCGAAGGCGTTGGCCATGAAGGGCAGCGGCAGGAGATCGATGACGGCGTCAAACCCCTCTTTGAACAGGCCCACCAGAGCCTTTTTAGACGAGCCGTCCACCTGGACCGGTTTGATCTTGGAAACGTCGGTGATGGCCGCGAGCCGGTCCCAGTCTTTCAGACCGACATCCGCACAGATGATTTCGCGCACCCGGGTGCTGCGTGCCAAGTCGAGAAGAGCGGCTTTGCCCTGCATGCCCAGGCCGCCCAGAACCGCGATTTTCATTGAGTCTCCTGATGGTGGGAATAACGGATTGGTGACGGCAGTTAATAGATATTCAGCGCTTTTGTCAACATGGAAATCGGAGTGGAACGCCCCCGGTTCACCGTGGAAAAGCGATCGAGATTCTGGTATGCTGGCCGGGAAAAAGGTGCGGCGACGCAGGACGGGTCGGAAACAGCATGGAAGACGGCCGGAAAATACCCGAGGAGTTGAAAGCCCGCTTGGATATAATCCGCAGGGCCCTGCGCGAGTTTTTCTACGGCATGACGGTCCACGACCTGGCCGTCGAAACCCGCCACGCCCGCGGCGAGCTCGACCAGCTCTTCATGCTGGTCGTCTTCGGCGACCTGATCGGGCTGCCGATCCTGCCCCCGTATTACTCCATGCGCCTTCTGCCCTACGTAATTCCCTCCATCCAGCGCTGGAAACGCAGTGCGCTGCGCGAGAGGGATATCACCGATCTGGCCCGCGTAGACATTTGATGGCCTCGTGAAGAGGCCGTCAAATTGGCCCATTCCCGTGTTCAACAGAAAAGCCGGAGCTATGGATTCATTTCGATTAGCTCCGGCCTTTTTTGTGGGCAGGTAAAAATGGCTATGCGCCGTAGAGCCGGCCCTCCAGGCGGTTGAGCATCGCTGCGCCCTTGACTTCGGTCTCGAAGAGCGGCAGCACGGCGCGCACCCGCTCCCCGAAGATCTGCCAGATCTCCTGCATGTGCTCCTGCTGCATGGCCACGCGGTTGAGCACGAACTCGGCCGCGTCCTGAGCGACCTGGTCCTTCTGGATCACCCCGTTGACGATCACCCCGCCCACCGGTATCCCGAACTCGTGGAACCAGTTGATGAAACGCGTGATCACGGCGATGGGCAGGCTTTCGGGCAGGGTCACAAAGAAAAAGGCGGTGAGCGCATCGTCGGTCAATAGATCCTTGGCCTTGGCCATGCGCTCCTTGAAGGCGAGCAGGTAATCCATCAGGGGGTCGTCTTCCTTTTTCTTGGAGAAAGACAGCAGCTCCCGCAGGGACTTGGCCTCATCGCGGCTTTTCAGCATCTTGTCTACCCACAGAGAGTATACCTTGGACATGCCGAGCAGGCGGCGGGCGTTGGCGGTCGGCGCCGTGTCGAAGACGTAGAAATCGTATTCGTCCTTGAACATGAGATCGGTCATGTTTTCGAACATGGCCGATTCCTCGAAGGCCGGGTTCATGGTGGCCGACTCGATGAACTCCTCGGCCTGGGTGGTGATGTCCGCGAACTTGAGGAACCAGTTGATCTTCTCGCGGATCTCCTTCTTGGAGCGCTCGATGGTGTCCTTGGTGTCGATCTCGAAGGCAAAGCAGTTTTCCTGGTCGCAGACCATTGCGGTCTTGCCGAATACATCCTTCTCCAGCAGGTTGGACAAGCTGTGAACGGGGTTGGTGGAGGCGAGCAGCGTCCGCTTGCCCTGCTTCGCCGCCCACAGGGCCGCCGCACCGGCCATGACCGTCTTGCCGACCCCCCCCTTGCCGCCGAAGAAGATGTACTTTAGTTTCGGGTGGTCCTGCATGAAACGGGTCATGCTGACAGTGATCTGATTCATCGCGGTCCTCCTTCCGGTCACAGCGCGCCGAACATGTTTATGGCCACTTTCTCGATCATGGGCAGCCCCGTCACATCACGCTCCATCTCCGGGACCTGCGCCAGGATCTGGTCTTTGAACGTGGCGTCGATCACTTTGAGGTAGTGGTCCTGCATCACTAGCCGGTTCTTGAGGTACTCGGGGATGTTCTGGGTTTTGAGTTCCTCGGGCAGGACCCGGTTGACGATGTAGCCGGAAAGGGGCACGTCGAACTTGGCGAAAAGGCCGGCGGCCTTGACCGTGTCCGTGATCACCATCTGCTCGGCGGTGACCACGAAGAAAAAAGCCGTCCGTTTTTTGTCGGTGAGGATGCTTGAGGACTTGTTGATGCGTTCTTTGATGTAGAGCAGCTCGTTCAGGATGGCGTCCTCGTCGAGTTCCTTGTCTCGTCGGATGGTCGCGGCCACCTGGTCGTACTCGCGCATCTGCTGGCGCAGATGGGTGATCTTGTCGATCCAGGCATCGTAAACGGAAGCCATGCTGAGGTAGTAAAGAGCATGGCCGAGCGGCACAAGGTCGTAGATGTAGTAGTCGTAGCCGCCCTTAACGACGATGTCCACCACCTCGTCAAAGATCGCACTCTCCTCCATGGCGGGCTCGGCCGCGGCGGCTGCGATGTAGCTTTCGATTTCATCCGGGATCTTTTCCATCCCGTACATGTCCAGGATCTTTTTGCGGATCTCCTGCTGGTATTCCTTGACCCGACGGTCCGCGTCGATCTCCTGGGCATACAGGTTGGGCATGATCTCGGTAGGCCCCTTGCCGAAGATGTCCCGCTTGAATATGTCGCTCAGAGAGGCCTGGGGATCCACCGAAAAGACCAGAACCTTCTTGCCCCGCTTGGCCAGGTAGTAGGCCGTGGCTGCGGAGAAGGTGGTTTTTCCTAATCCGCCCTTGCCTCCGAACATGATGTAGCGCCGATCCGGGTACTGGTCGAATATCTTCAATAGCGACATCTATGTCCTCCCCCTCTTGAGCGTGCGGTTCAGATCAGGCCAGGCCGTCCGTAAGATCTTTTTCCCGTAGCATGCGCCGTTTCCAGGTGGAAATCTGAGGTACCACATAAGGCAAGAGCCTGAGCGAGTAGTACGGCGGCAGGATGGGTACGCCCAGCATGTCCCCCATGGTAATCAGGATGAACAGGTGCTCCATGCTGGCCCGGCTTTTAAGAGCAAAGCGCGCGGAGTCGTGGGCCGCCACACCGTAAACAAACTCTTTGACCGCCTGGAAGATTCCGCCCTTTTTTTTCTTTTCCATTTCCGTCATGGTGCTTTCGACTCCTCTCCATTGGTATCTGCAGATGTTGCCCAAATGGCAGCCGGGCGGACTATCAGTCATCACCCGGCCGCCGGATCTTCGCTGGCGGATGCTCCATCATGCTGGGGCAGGCTTGGTCTTCAACCCCCGGTAGCGGTTGAGCGCCTTGATCCCCTCGAGGGCCAGGATAATGGCCGCGATGACAAGGAAGAATCCCACTATACCCATCAGGGTATTTCCAATCAGCGCTTCACCCTTGACCGCCCCGGCGAACACCTTCGACAGCAGGTTGAAGGAGGTGTAACTCAAAGCGGCGATGGTCGTAACGAACATGAAGATCATCGGGTAGAACGCCCATGCCGCGGATTTGCCCTCGGATATCAGCCAGATGCTGATCAGCATCAGGGCGAGGGAGGCCATCAACTGGTTCGCCCCGCCGAAGAGCACCCACAGGTACTGCCACCAACCGGTGAGAACGAGAGTGATGCCGAGCAGGCACGCAACGAAGGTGCCCACGTGCGGGTTGCGGAAAACCGGACTGACATCGCTCAATAGCTCCGAGGTCGCCACCCGCATGAAACGGATGACCAACTGCATGATGGTGATCGCGAGCACGATCATCATGACGCTGCCGTAGGAACTGCCCAGGGTGGTCGGGAACCCGATCGCGCCCAGGAATTTGGCCATGCCGGCGGCAAAGATCGCACCCGGGCCTTTGGAGATGGCTGCCGCATACTCGCTGGGCGCAGCATAGAGGGTGCCGGCGATGACGAGGGCGAAGAGGGCCAGCATCATCTCCACGAACATGACGCCCCCGCCCACGGGGCGGGCGTCCATTTCATTCTCCAGCTGTCGGGCCGTGCCGGAGCTGGAGACGATGCTGTGCCAGCCGGAGATGGCCCCGCAGGCGATGGTGACGAACATGATGGGCCACAGGGGGCCGATCGGGATGGTGAAGGTCGTCACGGCCGGCAGTGTGAAGTTGGGGTGAACGATGAACACGCCGATGATTCCGAAGAGCAGACCCAGGAAAACGATGTAGGACGCGACATAGTTGATGGGCAGCGCGAACCGCCAGATGGGAAGGACCGCCGCAAAGTAGCAGAAGACGAACGCCAAGACCGCCCAGAGTGGGCGGCTGGCGGAGAGATCCTTGCCGATGAGTTGGTCCGAAGGAAGAACGCTGCCCAGGTAGATGCCGAGCAGCGCGATCACCACGCAGACGACGGTGGTGAGGATGATGTCCTTCCTCCAGCGGTAGATCATCTGGCCGGCCAGGATGCCGCCGATGGTCATGAAGAGCCAGGCCATGGGCGCGGCTTTGAGGCCGGTGGCGGTGCTGACCACGACGTTGCCGAAGGCGCCGGCGATGAGCAGCAGATAGAAGTAAATGAATGAGAGCAGGATGCCCCTGGCCCTGGGTGAGATCAGTTTGTGGCTCAAACCGCCGAAGGAAGCCCCGTCGTTGCGCATGGCCATCATGGCGCTCGAGTAGTCTTGGACCCAGCCGATGAAAAGCGCCCCGCCCAGGATCCAGATCAAGGCCGGCAGCCAGCCCCACTGGATGGCGATGATCGGCCCGATGATCGGGGCGGCTCCGGCGATGGACTTGAACTGGTAGCCGAACAGGATGTTCTTGCTGGTGGGCATGAACTCCACCCCGTCCATGTACATCTTGGCCGGGGTGGCGCGCTTGGGATCCGATTTGATGATTTTGGAATCGACGTGTTTGGCGTAAACGCGGTAACCGAAAATGGCGACCGCAAACCCCAAGAGAAGGACGATGACGGCATTCATAATAGCCTCCTTTCGTGAGCGTCAAGCGTAGCACCCAAAAGTGGACTCCTACGCGATATGAAAGCCGAACGGTTATGGCATACCTGTTTTGGATGTCCTCGGGCGTGGCAGTAGCGATCAAGAACGTCAAGGATGTTGCGGGATTCTACCGGCGGGGCTGTGAACTTTACATCCGAGGGCTTTTGCTGCCGTCCGAAGGGGTGTGATGAGCATCAGGTTTGCGGCCGCAACGCCCAGCCCCAGAGGGCTTCCCCCAACTCCAAATGTCGCCGCATGGTGTTGGCGGCTAAACAATCGTTATCACACAGTTTGAAAAGCAATTTAGTTGCCAGGGTTTGGAATTTCGGAATTAATTATAATTATTTGAATTTATTTATTTTTATGAATTCAACGGACTATATTGAAAAACACAATTATAACACTCCTGTCGAAATATTTTCCAAAATGGAAAAATAGCTGTTACCCCAGGGTGGCAAAAATAGACGCACATAGCCTGATCAGAGGGATACCGTTACATAATACCCCTGCTCTCCGCGTTGAATCAACAAGACCAGCGAAGGCTTCTGCCGGCCCTTGACGACGATTTTGCGAAACTCCTCGTGGTTGGGGATTCCGGACTCGTCGATCTGGCGGAGCAGATCTCCCGGTTTGACACCGATCCGCGCCAACTGTGAGCCGGATCGGACCTCTGATATCAAAACGCCTTCCTTGGCCGCAATGCGAAAATCCTTCCGGTTTTTCGGCGTCAGGTCCTCGACCTTGATCCCCAGCAGACTCCATGCCAGTTGATCGGCGCGCTCGATGGGAAACTCGCTGGTTTTAACGGAGACCGTCAGGGTCCGACCGCCGCGCCAGATCTGCATTTCGAGCGGTTCGCCGGCGACTGCGGCCTTGGAGGCCGACAGGTAGTCGTCGAGGCCAACGATCTTCCTGGTGCCCAATGCCAGCAGAACGTCGCTTTCGCGCAATCCGGCCCGCTGCGCCGGGCTTTCGGGCTCGACGGCCTTGACCATCACGCCCTTGCGCCCGGGATATTTCAGGTATTGAGTGATTTTTTCGTCCATTTCCTGGACGACCAGCCCGGTCCAGGCGTGTTTCACCTCGCCGTACTGGATCAGGTCTGCGACGGTTCGCCTGGCCTTGTTGATGGGGATGGCAAAGCCGATGCCCTGGGCCTTGGCATAGATGGCGGTGTTGATCCCGATCAGCTCGCCGTTGATGTTGAGCAGCGGGCCGCCGCTGTTGCCGGGATTGATCGAGGCATCGATCTGGATGAAATCCTGGAACACACGCTCGTCGGTGCGAATGCTTCGTTTGAGGGCGCTGATCACGCCGGTGGTCACCGTGTGCGAGAAGCCGAACGGGTTGCCGATGGCGATGACGGTCTCGCCGATCATGAGATCGTCGCTGTTGCCCATGGGGATGGACGGGAGCTTTTCCCTGGGATCGATCTTGAGTACCGCCAGGTCCGAGTCGGGGTCGGCTCCGATGATCCGGGCCTCGTACTCGCGTTCATCCTGCAATACCACCTTGATGGCTCCTGATCTTTGAATGACGTGAGCGTTGGTCAGGATGAGACCCCGCTCGCCGTCGATGATGACCCCCGAGCCTAGGCTGGTGTGCTCCCGGCGCCGCTCCAGACGAGGGTCCAGGAAGTCCTTGAAGAATTCGTCGAAAAAAGGGCTGCCGAACCCCGCAAAGGGGTTGGCGCGGGCGCGGGTCTCGTAGGCGGTGCTGATGTTGACTACGGCCGGGCTCACCTTGCGCACCGCCCTGACTACGGCGCTTTCCCGCAAGTTGTCCGGTGCTGCTCCAGCCCCATAAGGTTGGAGCAGCAGGTGAAGAATAAAATAAATGAAAATAGAATAGAGGCCGATGATCTGGAGCCGATGTCGATGCGTTTTTAAATTTGGCTTTTTCATTTTTTTGAGCTAAATTGATTAATTTTTTGTTAGTTTGACAAATGCTAGGGAATTCTGCGCTCGGGCGGCTGAATCCCGATAGCGAAAGCCCCTAATCTATACAACTCAAAGACCTTATCGGCAACCTTTTCGACAGAATATGGACAAGCTCCTGGATTTCCTCACCACGATCGAAAAGCCGAGCCGCTACCTGGGCTCGGAGATCAATGCGGTCCGCAAGGATCCGGACAGGGTCAAGCTGCGCGTGGCCCTGGCGTTTCCCGACTTGTATGAAATCGGCACTTCCCATTTCGGGTTGCAGATCCTTTATCACATTCTTAACCGCCGGCCTGAGATCGCCGCTGAACGGGTCTTTGCCCCGGCGCTTGACATGGAAGCCCATCTTCGGCAGACGGGGGGCCTGCTCTTTTCCCTGGAATCGCACACGCCGCTGGAACGCTTCGATATCGTCGGCTTCAGCCTGCTCTATGAACTGAACTACACCAACGTGCTCACGATGCTGGAGCTCGGCGGGATTCCATGGCTGGCCGCCGATCGGGATTCGCGCCATCCATTTGTCATTGCCGGTGGGCCCTGCACCTGCAACCCCGAACCGGTGGCCGATTTCTTCGATGCCATGGTCGTGGGCGACGGGGAAGACGTGATGGTCGAAATTGCCCGCACGTGGCTTGAATGGAAGGAATCCGGCTCTGCCGACCGGCATAGCCTGCTCAAGCGCTGGTCCGAACTGGAAGGGGTTTACGTACCCTCGTTTTTCGATCCGAGCTACGACGTTTCCGGGCTGCAGACGGTTGTCCCGCACTTCAGGGAGTATTCCAGCATCAAGCGGGCCGTCGTAGCCGATCTCAATGCGGCGCCGTTTCCCGACCGGCCGGTGATCCCCTTCGGGAAGCCCGTGCACGATCGGCTGCGGCTGGAAGTCTCGCGGGGCTGCACCCGCGGCTGCCGCTTCTGCCAGGCGGGCATGATCTACCGTCCCGTGAGGGAGCGTGCACCCGAAAAGCTGTTCGACCTGACGCTGGAATCCCTGGCCGCCACCGGGTACGAGGACCTGTCGCTCCTGTCGCTCAGCACCGGGGACTACGGCTGCATCGTGCCGTTGCTGCAGCGTCTGATGGGACGTTTTGCCGACCAGCGGGTGGCGGTTTCACTGCCTTCGCTGAGAGCCGGCACCTTGACGCCCGAACTCATGGAACTGATTAAGAAGGTCCGCAAGACCGGCTTCACCATCGCGCCGGAGGCCGGCAGCCAGCGGCTGCGGGATGTGATCAACAAGAACATCAGCGAGGCGGACATCATTGAAACGGTCCGGGATGCCTTTCAAGCGGGCTGGAGGCTCATCAAGCTCTACTTCATGATCGGCCTGCCCACCGAAACCGCGGAGGATCTCAAGGCGCTGGTGGAGTTGGTGCAGAAACTGCGGGCGCTGAGAGGCCCGGCCGGCCGCCGCGGCCAGATCAACGTCAGCGTTGCCAGCTTCATCCCCAAACCCCACACCCCGTTTCAATGGGCCTCCCAGATGGTGTTGGACGAAGCGCGGGAGAAAATCAACTGGGTCCAGAAGCAACTCGCCGTCCCCGGGCTTGAAGTCAAGTGGCAAAACCCCGAGATGAGCCTGCTGGAAGGCGCCTGGGCGCGCGGCGACCGCAGGCTGGGACGTGTCCTGCGGGCCGCGCACCGGCGGGGATGCCGCTTCGACGGCTGGGGCGATCAGCTAAAGCTCGGCGCCTGGCTGGAGGCTTTTTCCGAAGCGGGGATCGACCCGGGATTTTACACCACGCGTCAACGGGATTTGAACGAGCCGCTTCCCTGGGATCACATAGATACGCTGGTATCCAAGAAGTTTCTCACCGCCGAGTGGCAGAAGGCTCTGGACGGGGCCGCGACCGGCGACTGCCGCGAGGGTGACTGCAATGCCTGCGGCAGCTGTGACTTCAAACGCATTCAACCCCGGTTGCAGCGCGTTACTTGCTTCCCACAGAGAAACCCTGCGGTCGCAGAGGCCCCCGTCGCTTACAAGAAAATCCAGGTCCATTATTCGAAAACGGGCCCGGCGCGTTTTTTCGGCCATCTGGAGATGGTCAACATTTTCCTCCGGGCCTTGCGGCGCGCGGGCATACCCGTGAAATTCTCGGAAGGCTTTCACCCCAAGCCCCGGGTGGCTTTTGACAACCCGCTTCCCACCGGCTTCGAGAGCGACGACGAGCGCATGGTGGTCACCGTTCCCCTGGTAGTGTCTGCGTCCGAACTGCTGGAAGGGTTGAACCCGCAGCTGCCGGAGGGCTTGCGCATCCAGGGCTGCAGCGAAAGCATCGAACCTGCACCGGCGTGCAGCACGTTCCGGATGTCCCCCGGGCCGTCTCTTGCGGAGTCCTTCGCTGGTTCCTTTGTCAAATACGATTCCGGCCAGGAGCTTGAGATTTCCTCGCACAAAGGGAAGTTGAAAAAGATTGCTTTAAAGGATATTCTAAAAGAGGTTCGCGCGGCGGGCCCCGCATGCGTGGTCATGACATTGTGCGGCGAGCCCGGCAAGAGCGTGAGGCCGACCGTGCTGCTCAAACAGGTGTTCGGTTTTTCCGCTGAGGACCTGCAGCACATCCGATTCCGGAAGCTCAGGAATCTAACATAGCGCACTGGAATTGCGGCGCGCTCCATGCGTACGGCCATTTTCACCTGGGGGTTTTGATCCCATGTACAAACAGCTCATCATCAACGTCAACGAGCATGAAACACGGGTCGCCCTGCTGGAGGACGGCACCATCGTCGAACTGCATGTGGACCGCGGGGACGACTCCGACATAGCGGGCAACATTTACAAGGGCAGGGTCCTCAGGGTTTTGCCCGGCATGCAGGCGGCCTTTGTCGATATCGGCTTGAACCAAGCCGCGTTCATCTACGTTGATGATGTTTATAACAATAATTTTAAAGATATAGAGCGTTTTTTTGCACTTGGTGCCGAAGAGGGTGAGGCCCGTGCGGAGGAAGAAGAAGTCCCTTTTCCGTCCCAAAAGCGTGACTCTCTGATCGAGGAGCTGCTGGTGGAAGGGCAGCAAGTGCTGGTCCAAGTGGCCAAGTCACCCATCGGCACCAAAGGGGCTCGTATTTCATCCAACATTTCCATTCCAGGGCGCTTTCTGGTGTTGATGCCCTCCTCGAGCCACATCGGAATCTCAAGGCGGATTGAAGACGAAGCCGAACGGTCCAGGCTCAAACAGCTGGTGCACGAACGGCGCAAAGACAATTCCGGCTACATCATCCGCACGGCGGCCGAAGGCGAGACCGAAGAGAAGATCGTTTATGAGATAGGATTTCTTAACAACCTCTGGGAGAACATCCAGCTCAAGTTCGAAACGGCTACAACACCCTCCATGATCTACCAGGACCTTTCCATCAGCCTGCGGGCGGTGCGGGACCTGCTGATCCACGAAGTCGAAAAACTGGTGATAGACTCGAAACCCACTTACGACGCCGTGCTCTCGTTCTTAGACACCTACATGACGAGCCTCAAGGAAAACGTAATCCTTTATGATGCCGCCGAGCCGGTTTTCGATGCCTACAACCTGGAAGGCGACATTTCCAGGGCCCTGAAACGCAAGATTTGGCTGAAATCCGGCGGCTACATCCTCATCGAGCATACGGAGGCCCTCACCGCCATCGATGTCAACACCGGCCGTTATGTGGGCAAGCACAACCTGGAGGAAACCATCCTTAAGACCAACCTCGAAGCGGTCAAGGAAATCGCTTACCAGATCCGTTTGCGGGACATCGGCGGCATTATCGTCATCGATTTCATCGATATGGAAAAAAAATTCAACCAGGAAAGGGTCTTCAGCTCCTTCAAGGAAGCTTTAAAGCGCGACAAGGTCAAGACGCACGTCCTGCCCATGTCGGAAATGGGCCTGATCCAGATGACCCGCAAGCGCACCCGTGAGCCCCTGACTCGGATTTTATGCGAGCCCTGTTTCTATTGTGACGGCGAGGGCTATATCGTCTCCCGGCAGTCGGTCTGCTACCATGTCTACCGCGAGATCCTGCGCAGTTCCCGGGATGTGATGGGTCAGCGGGTGGCCATACGAGCCAACCCTCAGGTGGCGGAGTTCCTGCATCGGGAGGAGAACCATCTGATCGGCAGCCTGGAGCGCTCCCTCGCGAAACAGATCGTAATTTACCCGGAACCCCAGTTTCACATGGAGCAGTTTGAAATCTTCGAAATCCAGGACAATTAAACCCATCAAGCGACCCTTTACCCACTGCGGTCCCTGCTATTCCTGTTTATTCTGCTTGACAGCCACTGCTTAATGTGATTAATTCCAAAGGTTTTTATTTGTCGACCTCATAATCAACCACATTCATGTCGATCCTTTCCGGGTGCGCCTAGGATGCGGCTTTTTATGTGGTCGTTGTGTTTGTGATCGCTGCGATGAGGGCCAACGGGCTAATCGCATTAAATAAAAAGGACGGACCATTATGAAAAGACCGTTTCAGCCCAGCCGACTTCGGCGTGTACGCAATCATGGATTCCGAAAGCGCATGGCCACCAAGAGCGGGCGTCAGGTGTTGAACCGCCGCCGGGCCAAGGGCCGTTCACGCCTGGCCGGTTGATGCCGCTTGATCGTTGAAAGCGGCAGGTTAACCGATAGCCCGAGGTTGCAACGCCGTTGCGTTTTTTTCTGAAGAAAGCCGATAGGGTCCTGAAGCGTTCCGAGTTTTTAGGCTTGTCTAATTCCGGCCGACCGGTTCGTGGGCAGTTTTTCATCGCAGTGGTGGCGCCGAGCCGCAGCGAAAGATCTCGACTGGGGGTCACTGCCAGCCGCAAGGTTGGAGGGGCTGTCCAGCGCAATCGCATCAAGCGGTTGGCAAGGGAATATTTCCGCCAAAACCGGCAGCGAATCAAAGGCAGTTGGGACATCAACCTCATCGCGCGCAAAGGCGCCGCCGAACAGACCAACGAGATCATTTTCCTGGCGCTTGAGGATATTTTCACGAGGCTATCGAGGCAGCTTGAAAGCTAACCAGTTGCTGAGACTCATATTGACCACTGCCATTCGCATTTATCAGATCGGCCTGTCTCCGCTTTTAGGGCCTTCGTGCCGGTTCTATCCCTCCTGTTCGGAATACGCCCGCCAAGCCATTTTGCGTCACGGACCGGCCAGAGGCTCCATCCATGCGCTCAAACGGCTGCTGCGTTGCCATCCGTTTCATGCCGGAGGCGCTGACCCGGTTCCCTGAACCCGAGGTGTCAGCAACTCCGGTGGGCCGTTGCCAGGCTTCAGTGGCGCCAGAAAAGATCTAACCACCGAAATTGAAAAAGTTTCTAGGAGATCGACATGGACCAGATGCGGTTGCTTTTAGCGCTTGTTCTCTCTTTTCTTGTCTTCATGCTGTGGAATGTGTTCTTTGGCCAGGAGTCCAAACAAAAACCCGGTCCACAGTTGCAGCAGGAGGCGCTCAAAGAAGAGAAGAAAGAGCCGGCGGCTTCGGCAACGCCATCTCCCGGTTCCAAGGCTGCGGTGCCCGGCCTTGCACCTGCAGTCAAATTGGACCGCGCCGCCAGGCAGATTACAATTGAAACAATGCTTTACAAGGCGGTGATTTCCGAGAAGGGAGCCGGCATCACGAGCTTCGTTCTGAAAAAATTTCGGGCAGCCGCAAATGATGACTCTCCCTTGATGAACCTTTTACCCGAAAACGGGAGCATCAACGGGCTGCTGTTGGGGCTGGCGAGCAAAGGGAACAGCACGCTCGAAAATGTGCTTTTCCAAGCCAACTTGGACGGCGATCAATTGGCGCTTATCGATGGATCGCGCGAGGTCGTTTTTAGTTTCATTGCCGATACCGGGATTCAGGTCGAGAAAGTCTACCGTTTTTCAGCGGATTCCTACATCATGGATTTAGAGGTGCGGTTGACCAACGGCTCCGGCCAACCGGTCAAGGAAGGGCTTTTTGTTGCCTTGCGAAATGAATTTCACGGCAAACTGAGCCAGTATGGCCATCAAGGCCCCACGGTGCTGATTGATCGCTCCCTTGAAAATATCCCGATCGATGAAATCGCCAAGAAAAATAGTCTGACCGGAAACATTAGGTGGATGGCTTTGGAAAGCCGTTATTTCATGACCAGCGTCATTCCTGTGGAGGAACAGGCGGCCGCCGTTAGGCTTTCAGTTTTTCCCGGCAGCGGAGTGGAGGCTCAATACGTTCTGCCGGAGCAGACCATTGATCCGGGCAGCGGGTTGAAGTTCGAGTTTCTCCTGTTTTTCGGGCCCAAGAGCGTGGATGCGGTCAGAAAAGCCGGGCACGAACTGGAGCGCATCATCGACTTCGGTTTTTTCCACATTTTGGCCATGCCTTGTCTATGGCTGATGAACTACCTTTACAGCATCATTCCAAACTACGGAGTGGCCATTATCATTCTGACGATTCTGAGCAAAATCCTTCTTTGGCCTCTGGGAACCAAAAGCTATAAGTCCATGAGCCAGATGAAGAAGCTGCAGCCGCTGATTCAAGAGATCCGGGACAAATACAAGAACGACCGGAAGAAAATGAACGAAGAAGTCATGCGGCTGCATCGAACATACAGCATCAACCCGCTGGGCGGCTGCCTTCCCATGCTGGTCCAGATCCCGGTTTTTTTCGCGCTGTACCGCATGCTCGACCAGGCGATTGAGCTGCGGCATGCGCCCTTTATCGGCTGGATCAACGACCTGTCGGCGCCGGATCGGCTGGGGAGCTTCAATTTTGCGATTCCTTTCATGGATGCGCCCTACGGGGTCCCCGTGCTTACCCTGATCATGGGAGCGACCATGCTCTGGCAGCAAAAGTTGACACCCGCGACCGGAGATGCGACCCAGGCCAAGATGATGATGTTGATGCCGGTTGTGTTCACCTTTATTTTCATCAATTTCTCATCCGGACTGGTGCTGTACTGGCTGGTCAACAACGTTCTCTCAATCGGGCAGCAGTATTACACCCAGAAGAAATTCGGCTGATGCCGGGTCACTCAGCGAGGCGGCATCTTCCGCAAGGAGAGGCGTGTTTTTTTCTTTCTGGTCTATGACCGCCGATCAAAGCTGCCCTGCTCGCTGCGCAGGGCAGCCGCAGGTTCCATGGACGACTCCACGATAGCCGCCATAGCCACGCCGGCCGGAACCGGCGGCATCAGCATCATCAAGATATCCGGATCCCGGGCGATCGCGATCGCCTCAGCCCTTTTCCAAAGCTGCCCACCCTCCCCGCTGAATGCAGCGCAGCCGTTTGAGTTCCAATCCCACCGCCTGTATCACGGGCACATAATTGATCCCGCCGGCGGCGCCATCATCGATGAAGTTCTGCTCTCGGTAATGAAGGCCCCGCACTCTTACACATGCGAAGATGTCGTCGAGATCAACTCCCACGGGTCGCCGGCGGCGGTCCAGGTCATTTTTGAATTGGTATTGCGCATCGGCGCCCGATTGGCCGAACCTGGCGAATTCACGCGCAGGGCTTTCTTAAACGGCCGTATCGACTTGACCCAGGCCGAAGCCGTGATCGATCTCATCAATGCTCGCAGCGCCCGCGCCCTTGAGGTTTTTACAGCCCAACTAAACGGGACTCTGCGGCAGGAGATCCTGAGCCTTCGAGGCGTTTGCGTAGACCTGCTTTCCCGGGTCGAGGCCGGGATTGACTTCCCGGAAGACGTGGAAGACAACTTTGACGGCCCGGACGCGATCCGCCGCATTCACGAGCAGGTCATGGAACCTATCCGGAGGCTTATCCGCCTGCATGCAGACGGCAGGGCGATTCGGGACGGGTTGACGGTCGCCATCGCAGGGCGCCCCAACGTCGGCAAGTCCAGCCTGATGAACCGGCTGCTGTGCAGGGAGCGCTCCATTGTGACCCAATTTCCCGGAACCACCCGGGATGCCATCGAAGATATCCTTGTGATCAAAGGGGTGCCGGTGAGTGTATGGGACACGGCCGGCCTTCAGGAGCCAGGGGACCCGGTAGAGTCCATCGGTATCCAGAAAACATGGGAGCGCTGTGATCTGGCGGACCTGATTCTTTTTGTGTTGGAGGCCCACAAGCCTTTGTCGGAAGAGGATCTTAGCATTTTTTTGAAAATACGATCAAAGTCCGTCCTTTGCATTTTTAACAAGGTCGATCTGTTGGATAACAATTCGCACGAACCCCAGCTGCCGCCGAATTGGCCGCATTACCGGAGCGTGTCGGTTTCCGCACTCAAGGGATTGGGTTTAGATGATCTCCGCGCGGCAATCATCCAATCGGCATGGTCGGAAAATGTTCTGGAAGGGGGCGGCAAGATAATGCCCAACCTTCGCCAGAAGGCGCTGCTTGACCGATCTGTCGAAGCGGCCGAAGCGGCCGCGGGCTGTATAGAAGAAGGCGGAACCCCTGAGATCGTCGCGATCCATCTTAAAGAAGCCGTTGATTTTCTGGATGAGATACTGGGAGCTCGTGTAAGGACCGACATTCTGGAAAACATTTTCAACCGTTTTTGCATCGGCAAATAAAAATGTTTCACGTGGAACATCAACTTCGGCGTTGCAGAAGCGCATATCACCTTGTTCCACGTGAAACAATCCTTATAATACCGAAATGATACCATGTGGGCGCTGCGTCGCCGCAGAGGCTCGGATGGACTATGCGAAAAAAGAGGGCAGACCGGAAACCTGATGGGAAAGGCAAGCCATGGATTTTGATTTCACTCCCTACTTCGAAAAATATGAAAAACTCGTGGCCGCATCGGATGCGGCGTTTGACCGAGTAAAACAGGCGCATGCCGAATGCGTCCGGTGCAAGGAAGGCTGCTCTGATTGCTGCCATGCCATTTTCGACCTCACCCTGATCGAGGCGCTTTACATCAATCATTGTTTCAAGGAAAAATTTCAAGGGGTGGTCAGGGCTGAAATGGATGAAAAGGCCAGCCGCTCCGATCGCCAGATGGCTAAAATAAAACGGAAGGCCCATCAGGATCTCCTGGACGGCAAAACGGAAGAGGAAATCCTGACCGATCTGGCCCAGGAACGTGTGCGCTGCCCCCTCTTGAATACGCAGGACCTTTGCGATCTATACGATCATCGCCCCCTGACCTGTCGATTTTATGGGATCCCTACCGCCATCGGCGGCAAAGGGCACACATGCGGATTGTCCGGTTTTAAACAGGGTGAGAAATACCCCACGGTAAATCTGGATGCCATCCACGCGCGGCTGCAGGAGATATCCGCCGAATTGGTTCGGGACCTCCAGTCACGCTTCATCAAGCTGGCTGATATTCTGGTGCCGTTATCCACAGTTCTGGTCACCGATTACGATGAGATTTATTTCGGATTTAAAGACGCCCCGGCCGAGGAACCGCCGCCCAAACATCGGCGGTCAAGGAGGCATTCATGAGCGAGTTTTCACCGGAGGAGGTTGAGCGCCGAAAAAAAATGGTTTTCGACACCATGTCGGCCCGACGCCAGCAACACATCCTCAAACAGGGTTATGACAAATGGGACCCATTCCAAGAGCCCAAGGACCCTATCGACATCCGCAAGGACAAGACCAAGCGTACTACCCAGACTCTGGTGCGGGAGTTCCTGCAGACGCGACCCGGTGAGGCTGAAAACAATGCCTATAACCGGGGTGTGTTGGAGTTGGCGATGGGGATCGTCAACAACGAGGATCGTTTCCGGGGCATGTTTGAATTCGCCCGTTGGTACCAGGAAATTTTGAAAAAAGAGGGCCTGGAGTAACTCACAACGTTTTTCACCTGCGGCAAGGCCAACTTTATGGCCAAGCATTAACGATAGCCCTCCCGGCGCGACTTGACCCCTCTCCCCCTTTCCGATATACGCGGCATTTGTTCATCGCACGTGATGTTAGACTTCCGTTGATGGAGGAACGCCATGCTAAGAAGAGAGATTATTTTTTTGGTGTTGTTGATGGTCGCGGGTTCTGCGGGAACCGGTGCGATCGCCGCTGAAAAGCCTTTTTCCTTTGGTCTTCTGTTGGTCGGCCCCTATAACGATCACGGATGGAGCCAGGCCCACTACGAGGCCGGCAAATATGTGGAAAAAAAGGCCCCCGACACAAAGATGATCTACATCGACAAGGTCAATCCGGCCGATCGCCCGGGCGTTACCATTCCCCAATTGGTGGACGACATGGTGGAGAAGGGCGCGCGTTTCATCGTCGCCAACTCCGATGATATGAAAGACGGCGTCCGCGAGGCGGCGCGCCAGCATCCGGATGTTTATTTTTTGCACATTTCAGGCGATGACGTTTTGACCGGCAAGGCCCCGCCGAACCTGAGCAACCTCATGGGCAAAATGGAATACGGGAAAATGATGGCGGGCTTTGCGGCCGCTCTCACCACCAAGACCGGCAAGATCGGGTATCTCGGCCCGCTCATCAATGAAGAGACCCGGCGCCTAGCCGCTTCCGCCTACCTCGGGGCACGCCATGCATGGGAAACCGTGCTGAAGAAAAGCCCTGACGAACTGAAATTCCAGGTGATCTGGATCGGATTCTGGTTCAACATCCCCGGGGTGACCACCGACCCGACCCAGGTGGCACAGAATTTTTTCAACACCGGCCATGACGTGGTGATTTCAGGAATAGACACCACCGAGGCGCTGACCGTCGCCAAACAGAAAAAGCAGGAAGGCAAGGCCGTCTGGGCGGTGCCTTATGACTATGTCGGCGCATGTCAGTCAGCACCCGATGTTTGCCTGGGGGTACCCTATTTCAACTGGGGCCCCGGCTACATGCATTTTATAAAGGCCGCAATAGCCAAGACCTGGAAGCCGGAATGGTTGTGGCTCGGCCCGGACTGGAAAAATATCAACAACCCTGATACCAGCACTGTCGGCTTTATGGGGGGGACTGGCCTCGCGGCCCCCGTCAAACAGGAGCTCGACAAGTTCACCACCGATCTCGGTTCGGGTAAATTAAACCTCTTCAAAGGGCCTCTCACCTATCAGGGCGGCAAGGCCTGGGTGCCGGCGGGAGAAGCCGCCACTGACAAACAGATCTGGTACATGGAGCAGCTGCTCCATGGCATGACAGGTCAAAGCAGTGCGAAGAAATAGGCTGAGTCCAAGCCAATCTCACTTTAAGGCTTCAAGATCTTAATCCAGATGAGTGCCGATGGCGGTCGCTGCCTTCTGCACTCACATTACTAGTGCCAGCGTGTAACGGACAGACTGATGCGCGTTGAGCTGGTGGACATCCACAAGCATTACGGGTCGGTGAAGGCGAATGACGGCGTGGGCCTCACCCTTGAGCCCGGGGAAATCCACGGCATTCTTGGAGAAAACGGGGCCGGCAAGAGCACCCTGATGAAGATCCTGTCCGGCTTCGCTGCCATGACATCGGGGGCGATTATCCTAAATGGTCGCCCGGCTGCCTACAGGAACCCGGCTGAGGCCGCCCGCCGCGGGATCGGGATGCTGTACCAAGATCCACTCGATTTCCTCCAGCTTTCGGTGCTGGAAAATTTCATGCTGGGCCACACCGGGAGCCTGCGCTTGCACCGTAAACTAATCCGCCCCCATTTTATCAGTCTCTCCGAATCCTTCCATTTCCACCTTAACCCGGATGCCGCAGTAAAAAGCCTCACGGTGGGAGAACGGCAGCAGTTGGAGCTGCTTAGGCTCCTGGCGCTTGGGGTTGAGGTTCTCCTCCTGGACGAGCCCACCACAGGCATTTCAGCCGAGCAGAAGGAGGTATTGTATGCCGCTTTGCGCCGGCTTGGCGCCGATGGAAAATCCGTGGTGCTGGTGTCCCACAAACTCGAGGATGTCGAAGCACTGTGCGATCGTGTCACGGTATTGCGGGGCGGCCGGGTTTCGGGCACGATGCTGCGCCCGTTCGATACGCAGAGGTTGCTGGCGATGATGTTCGGCCGACCGCCGGCGATGCCGCCGCGACTCGTCCATATTCCAGGCCAGGAGGTGTTGAGACTGGATCGAGTGTCCGCCCAGGGCGGGCGCGCCGGGCTGAGGGAATGCACGGCCAGGATCCATGAAAACCAAGTGGTGGGGCTGGCGGGGTTGGAGGGCAGCGGCCAGGAAGCCTTTCTACGGGCGGCAGCCGGGATCATCCCCCCGGCCTGGGGCTCGGTTTATCTGTGCGGCCGAGATATGCTCGGCGGGGATTACCACGAATTCCGGCGCAGGGGAGTGGTCTTTGTCCCGGCAGCGCGGCTGGAGGAAGCACTGATTCCAGGGCTCAGCATTGCGGATCACCTGGCGCTTCAGGCCGACCCATCGACATTTCGTTTGCAGCGTGCTGCGGCGGTTCAGACGGCATCCGCCAAGATAACCGATTTTCACATCAAGGGCCGGCCGCAAACCTTGGTTGATGAGCTTTCAGGCGGGAACCAGCAGCGCTTGCTGCTCTCGTTTATGCCTCCGAACCCGCGGCTGCTGCTCATGGAAAACCCCACGCGGGGGCTCGATGTGGAATCGGTGAACTGGGTCTGGCAGTATATCAGAAGGTATTTGCAGCGCGGGACCGGTGTCGTTTTTTCCTCTGCCGAACTCGACGAAATCCTGATGGTGGCTGACCGCATTTTGGTTTTTTTCAACGGGCAAATCATAAAGGATGTGGCCGCTTCAGAAACCGACGTTCACGATCTGGGCAGGGCGATCGCAGGGAAACTGAGCTCATGACCGCTGCGTCAAACTCAGGCACAAGTTCCATCATCTTAAAACAGGTGCTGGATATTTTCGTATTGCTTGGGTTTGTTATAGCGTTCACAGTCCTGGTGATGGTCATTACCGGGGCGCCGCCCCTTGCCGCCTGCTACCACCTCTTTTTGGGATCCCTGGGGTCGTGGGTAAAGTTCAGTCACGTGGTCAAGGCTTGGATTCCTCTCACGATTTGCGCCTGCGGGCTTCTTTTCACTTTTCGCATCGGTTTGTGGAACATCGGGGTGGAGGGCCAGATCGTTATGGGTTCTGTCTTCGCCACCTGGGTTTTGCGGATGGGCATGGAAAGCCATGGGGACGGGTCATTCTGGCTCATAGCGGCGCTGGCGGCATCCGCCATCGGCGGTGCTGCCTGGGCTGGAATTGCGGGCTTTTTGAAGACGAAGGGCGGAGTAAACGAGATCTTCGCTGGGTTGGGGCTCAACTTTGTGGCTCAAGCGGTGGTGCTTTGGCTCATCTTCGGGCCGTGGAAGCAACCGGGGGTGGCCTCAATGAGCGGCACCGAAACATTTCCAGCGCAGCTGTGGCTCCAGGTGGCGCCGGCACTGCGGATATCTCCGGCTGCCTTGCTGATTGTTGCTTCGGCCCTTATATTGACGGGCCTTTTGCTGGGTTGCACACGTGTCGGCCTCCGCTTTCGAGCTGTCGGCAGCAACCCCTTTGCCTCTGTTCTTTTCGGCCTGCGGCCGAATCTGCTCATGTTTGTGGCCATGCTGTTTGCGGGCGGTTTTGCAGGCATTGCCGGAAATCTTCAGGTAACCTCATTGTATCACCGTTTAATACCTTCTATATCAAGTAATTACGGATACTTAGCACTGCTCGTAGTAATGCTGGCCAATTACAATATCTGGCTGATTGCGCCGGTGGCGCTTTTCTTTGCCTGCCTTAATGTTGGCAGCATTCAGCTGCCGATGATGCTGCAGCTGGACTCATCACTTGGAGGGGTGATCCAGGGGGCGCTGGTGCTTGCGACGTTGGGCGTGCACGCGTGGCGCAAAACAAAAGTTTCGGGCAGCGGGTCTCGACCCATAGGTTCTGCATCACGGGATTGAGGGGATGATCGATTTCGACCTCAGCATCATTATTGCCAGCGTGGTCGCCGGTGCAACACCGCTCGTGCTGGCAACGATCGGTGAAACGCTCACGGAAAAATCCGGCCTGATCAACCTGTCGCTTGACGGCTCCATTCTGCTGGCGGCCATGGCCGCTTTTGTCATAACACTGAAGCTGGAAAGCGTCTTGGCGGGCTTTGCCGCCGGGGCGCTGGTCGGTGCGTCCGTCGCTGCAGTGGTCGCCGTGTTCGGGATTTTTTTGCGCCAGAATCAGGTGGCCGTCGGCTTTGTAATGACGCTGATGACCCGCGACCTGGCCTACTTCATCGGCAACCCATACTCCCGCATCCAGGGCTTCCACACGGCGCCCATGCCGGTGCCCCTGCTCGAGCAGATTCCTTTCGCCGGGGTCGTATTTTTCAACCATCATTTTCCGGTCTATCTGAGCATTTCCCTTGCCGGCGCTAGCTGGTGGTACATTTATCGAACTTTGCCCGGTTTGAAACTTCAGGCTGTCGGCGAAAACCCCAAGGCGGCTCATGCGCGCGGGATCAAGCCCCGGCGAGTTCAACTTTTATATGCGGTTTGCGGTGGGATCCTGGTCGGGTTGGCAGGCGCCACCTTCTCCCTTTGCACAAAGCCGGGTTGGGGCCGTCCCCAGGGTGCTGAGGGCATCGGCTGGATCGCTTTGGCGCTCGTCATCTTCGGCGGGTGGCACCCGGGGAAGGCGGCGGCGGGAGCCTATCTGTTTTCATTTCTCCAGGTGCTGGGGATTTTTTTGCAGGAGTGGCTTCCGAGCATACCGTCGCAGGTGTTTCAGGTGGCGCCGTTTCCTCTGATGATTTTTACGCTGGTTGTCATGTCTTTAGGTCAAAACCCATCCATCCATCGGCGAGCTGAAAAACAAAAATGGGCCGCGCAGCTTCTGCGTTTTTTTTCCAGCCAGGCGCCTGCCGCCCTCGGTCGGCCTTATCGTCCGGATTGATGCCCGGATCAAGATGGAATCAGGGTGAACCGTCTTTTGGACTGGCGTTTCTCCGGAGTCATGAGATCCAGGCGGAACCTGGGTTTATTCACGCCGGAGGCCGGGCTTCGATGCCGGTGAGCGCGCTCGGTGGCAGAGGCCGCTTTGGGGAAGCGGATCTTTTGGTCGCACGCCTTGCAGTGGACCGCGGAGGCCCCTTTGGGGATCCGGGATCGGCGAATGCGGTACTCCCGGAGACATTTGGGGCAGCGCATCTCAAGGATGGCCTGCCGATCGCGGGAATCGGTATCGTGAGCAGAAGGTTGCCGGTTGCCGGAGGTCATGACCCTGCCTTCATTTCAGCGGTGATGGGCAATCGAGCATCGCAGCGGACGGTGATGGAAATCGGCGCCAAGCATTACTGCGCATGCATGGCGCTGCAAGAAGATATCGGCTCAGGAGGTGAAAAACTTGAGGCGGGCCGTCAGGCGATGGGCCGATTGAACTGCTTCAGGTAGTCTTCCCATTCCATGGGCAGCAACTGTTGTTTGGCGGTGTTGCACTCCTTGCAGCAGGCCACCACGTTGCCCTTTGTCGTTTTGCCGCCCCTGGACACCGGGACGATATGATCCATGGTGAGTTCCCGCGGCAACACCCTCTGTCCGCAATAGTGGCACAGTCCTTTGGCCAGGCGGCGCTTCCACCACTGACTTTCCCGGAGTTCACGGGCCTTGGCGCGTTCGCGCTTGAGGTCGGCGTCTTCCAGGTGCAAAGGGAAACCGTTGGCGCTTTCGTTGTGCTTGCCCATGATCTGCCAAACGCACGCGGCTCGTGCTGGAACGTCGGTGGTCCATTCTCTTGCCGGGCTTGATTCGGAACGTTTGCTTTCAACCGCCCTATCTCGGCATCAGGCGCCGACGCGTTTCAGCCACTGGCGGACCTCTTTGCGCAGAATGCGGTAGTAGGCCTCGGACCCCCCCAGCCCCACCCGCCCGAAGAAATAGTTGATTTCAAGGAGCAGAGAGGGCTGCCGAAAATCCTCCTCGGCAAAAATCACATCAAGGCCGGCCAGATTGATCTGCGTGCGGCGGCAAAGACCTGCGACCCATGCTTCGGCCTTTTGCTTCAGAACAAGGTCGGATGTCAAGTCGACTTTTGCGCCCTTGGAGATGCTGGCATGGAACCTGTTCTCTTCCGCATGCGTCCGCCAGTAGGAAATCGTGCGCTCGCCGATCACCGCCACCCGCAGGGAACGATTGCCGGAAAAGATGTATTGTTGGAGGAGAAACCCACTCTGGCCGGAGGCTTCGCACCGGTCGGCATGCTGCAGCAGGTCTTTCAGGTCGGTCGGCGTTTGCAGCAAGAAAACCGTGTCTCCTTCCCCGCCCCAATCGAATTTGAAAACCACCGGGAATGAAGGATATCCAGCATCCGGGTAACGCGTTCGGAATTCGGAGGTGTTTTTAAAAATTTCGGTTTCCGGGTGCGGAATGTTGGTTTCACGAAAGAGCCGGATCTGCCCGATCTTGCCGGGGTATCGGAAGCGCGCATCGTAGTTCGGGAAAACATGCAGGCAATTTTCGCGCGCCATTTGGTATAACTGCTGCGGGCACCCCTGCGGCAAAATAACGGCGTGGGCGGAGCGGATGGCGGCGAGCTCATCATGACCTGGGTTGCGTCCGGCGCAGATGAGGTTGAGGTCGGCCTTGAAAAGTGGATGAAAGGAGACGACCATGGCTTCCGTGCGTTTGATAAAGACGCCCTCCCTTTGTAAAACGGACACCCCGCATCCGTAAAAGCGGCACTCAGTCAAGTATAATGCACTATTCGACAGAAAGGCGTCAATAACGCTTCAATCCATTCCAATCTGGAGCGATCGGGAACAGAAGCAAAATAAAAAACCCGCAGCCGTTGATGAAGGGCTGCGGGTTGCAGGAATGGCTGCGGTCAATAGCGGACTTCCATCCAGTAAGTCACTCCCAGTTTGGGACCTTTTTCATGGAGCATCTCGATATTGCCCGTGGAGGAACTCAGGTACTTCTTTTCGCGCTGGTCGTTGCCTGGCAATCCCAGGATGGCGGGCGGCTGGATGTTGCCGAAAAATTCCATGCCGGACGGCGCAAGCGTCTCGGGCGTGCCGTTGAAATTCACATTGACGAGGTCATCCGTGTCGATTTTCAGGTCGCCGGTGATGTCAAATAGACTGCCTCCGGCCGACCCACCGGTGAACGCATTGATTTCCATGAACATGGAGTTTCCGCCGGGCCCGCAGCGGTCGTTGTTGGGCGTGAAGGCAATGGCGAGCAACAGCCCGTTACGGATGATAACGTCGCTGATGACCCGCTCGCCCGTGTCCAAATCAAAATAATATCCCACATGGTTGTCCTGGGTCGAGGCGGGATTTGGTTCCTCCAGCGAGGCACTGTCGGGGTCCGTCTCGGTGACCCAGGCCGGTTTCGTGTTGCCGAGAAACCTGAGCCGACGATCGATTCCACCGATCTTGACCGTGAAAACGCCCTGTTTCTGTTTCAGGAGGGCCACCTGGGCCGGCTGATTGGATAGTTGGGGCGCGGTGGTGCGGCTGGCAAACGCGCCAATGAATTCTTGATTGTCGTCATTGCTCCACTTTTTAGTGCGAAGGTCGTAGACGGTATCCCCGTAGTCCCAGATGCCGTAGACAGACTGCACAGAGGTGTCGGAGTAGTCGCTGTCGCCCAGGTACTTGCCGGTGCCGAAGCAGACGATGAAGCCGTGCTGTTCAGGGTGGTACATAACGTCCGGCCGGGTGGTGATCGGCTGAACCGTGCCGCCCGGGCCCTGGGCTAGGAAGAGCGGCTGCGGGATGTTGTCTTTGCTGAACGCCACTTTCCAGTCGCCGTGGTTTTCCGCCCTCAGGTCAAACTTCCACAGGTTGCCCTTGAGGTCGCCGGCGTAAACGAAATCAGCCTTTTCATCATAAGTGGCGTCCACGGCGATGGGGGTCGAAAGACCGTTGTCAGGGCCGGCGCCGGCGTCGATGCGCGTGATCAGGTCCCCGGTTTTCGGGTTGATGATGTAGAGAGCCGATTGGCCGTTTGCACTTTTGTAGCCGTTTCCGAAGATTACCACCCAGGGGTAAGCGGTGCTGTTTGATTTGACGATGACGGGCTTGCTGAACGAATAGCCCATGTCCGGGTCGCTGGTCTTGGGAAACTCCCAAAGCACCCGAGTGGCAAGCTCGGTTTCCGTGGTGATTGATTTTGAATCGGTGACGTTCAGGCCGAAGTACCCCTTGCCGCCGTTTCGCAATCCGCCCACAAGCAGTGTGACCGTTGTCGTGCCGCCGAGAATGCCCTTGCCCTTCTTCACAGTGGGGGTGAGGTCGACGTAAAAACGGTGGGTGTAAGCCGGGTCGGCCAGGAGCTTGAGGTTGCCGAAGACCAGGTTCGGGACGTAGGCAAAGATCTCCGCGCCCGTGGCGGCGTCAAAGGCGTGCAGCATGCCGTCGTTGCCGCCGGCGTAGATGACGTCATCCAGGAACACCGGCGCGGAGCTCACGATGTCGCCCAGTGCCTGAGAGCGGTAGCGGTAGCTGCTGACCTCTCCACCGCGCAGGTATTTCACTTTGTTGCCCGGGTCAGAACCGAGGACGGTCCTCTGGGGGTCGCTCAGCGTGCCTTCGAGAAACGGAATGCCCACGGTGCCGTCGAAGGAGGCGATCAGGCGTTTGTCCCATTCCTTGGTCTTCAGCATCTGGGCCGCCGACCACTTCGGGGCGTTGGTGAGGATGTCCCCTGTAACGGCGTCGACCGGGTAGGCTTTGATGTCGCCGGTCCACTCGCCGTCCTTGTTGCTGTAAAGCCCTTGGTAGATGAAGGTGTTGCTGCCGACCTTGCCGTGAAGGTAGTCGCCATTCACTGTGACCGAAGACGACGAGCCGATCAAAATTTCGGATATGGCGTTCATGAGATCGTTCAGGGCGGAGCTCAGCGCCACCGGGTTGCTGGCATTGAAGAACTTGCCCCGGCCGTTCACGGTGGCGTGCCACAGATCATCGACCGCCTCGGGTTTGTACGCGGCGGAAGGAACGGTCCACTGGATGAGGTTTTTGGTGGTCTTGTGCCGAAAGTCCGCATCGTAGTCCGCCGGGTTCAAGGAGCCGCTCACGCCGAAGGCGACGGCATAGGTGGTCATGTGTTGGTGGGTGGCCCAGTCGTATTTGTTTTTCGGCACCTGATCGGCAAGGGCGTTGAGGTCGGTCTCGTAGTAGTACATGGAGATATCGGCCAAGGTGTTCGAGTGGCCATCGGCATACGGGGCCCCGTTGTCACCGTCGGTGTTGCCGTCGAGCGAAGTGCCCAGATCGTCGTAATACCCATCGGTGATAATGATCGTGAAGGACTGCTGGCAGGAGGCGCCGTCTGCCGCCGTTCCATAGGGTGCGGGGCCGGTCTTGGTGTCAAGGGTTCCGGTATTGTCCTTGAAGTAGGTGCCGATGGTTTTAAGTCCGGCTTTCAGCGGGGTGCCCCCGGCTGACTGGTAAGGATACAACTTCTCAAGCAGCGTGGGCGTGGCATCGCTGACGGTCGCCCCCTGCGTCACGTTTACGTTGGCGAGGGGCAGCACGACTTTTTTATTGATCCCGTAGACCCCCACCCGGACTTGAGACAGGCTCTTGATAACGTTGGCCAGTGCATTCTTGGCCACGAACTCCCGGCGGCGATAGTAGGTAAACCAGTTGGCGAAGTTCTGCCGTTCCTCGGAATAGCTGCGGCCTGAGAGCACATCGGCCGGCGGAGTCGACACCGGAGCGAGCGTGGAGAATTTTCCGGCCAGACCCGATCCGGCCACGGTGAACGTGTAGTATTTTTTAGAAGAAGAAGCCTTGTCGAGCAAAACCAGGTAGTGCTTGCTCTCGCTGGTGGAGTAAACAATATAGCGCGAGTGAGGAACACTAACGGTTCCGACCGTGTACGATGTGTCCTCCAGGTTGAGGGTGTAGCTGCCGTTGACAGGGTGGCTTGCGGGAGTGTCCTTGTTCGCATCCGTGAACGTTACGCTGCCGTAGCTCGGCCACGGCGTGTAGGTTACATTCGGGTTGTAGTACATGGCGTTGGTTTGGTAAAATTGGGTCTGCCAGAGCTTGCGGCCCTCTTGGCCCGCGTACCAGTCGGGTTGGCTGTGCGCCTTGTAGACATTGTCGCCTACGTCGTCGAACAGGTAACAGAAGCCGTGAGGGTCGCTGGCCAGATCCGCCGCGCTCTTGTTCGGGTTCGGAAAGCTTCCGTCGTACTGGCCCGTCACCAGGATTTCAAAATTCATGCTCCCGGAATCGTCCAACAGGAACATGATGTTGGCCGGCGGCGGCAGAATCCTCGTGAACATCGGTGTGTCGGAGAGGTCGATTCCCGCCGCGGCATGCGGCGCCCACGGCCCCCCCCCCATGGCAACCATTAAGCCAAGCAGCACTGCAGTTGCACACAAGCCAACCGTCCGTTTATCGGCCGGCACTCCCTTTGATTTTCTCTGCACAGGCATGACCGATATCCTTATGTGTATTCGGCGGAATTCAAGTTCAGTAAGCAGCGCGGTATCCCATCTTGACGATGGCGGAGCCTTCCCAGACACATCGACCGTAAATGGCAATGGCGTGGATGGTGGGCTTGCTCATGTCAAGGGATGAGCCATGCGCGACGCCGTCGTGTCCCACCAGGAAAAGGGTGTGACCCAGGTCTACTTCGGATGGCTCAGGAATTACGGTGTCACCGGCTGCAGTCGAGTTGTCCCAGTAATATCTCAAACTGTCCGTGTCTAAATTACCGGTGACCATTTCCATCCATGCCTCGGAGTTGTCCTTCAAGTTTCCGTTTTTGGCCAGGCGATCGGCGGCTTCCAGAGCTGCACCTTCGGCCAGGTAGAAGTTCCGCTTGTAAACGACTTCATTTCGGGCCATGGTCACCTCGGTGCTGGCCACGCGCGAGGCTGAAATTCCGATCACCGTCAGAAGGGCCAGAATGACCAGGGCGGCTACGATGGTTAGATATCCGTCTTCATTTTTCAGCAAAAATGGTCTTATCATGGTCCGTCTTTCCAAGCGTAAATTTCCAATCAGCTCACAGACCGATGTTGCGCAGGCGCACGCGGGAGGAGTAGGTCCGCGCCACTTTATTTTTGAGGCCTGCCGGCTCTTCGACGGTCAGCGTGAGAATTACGGATCGAATTTGGTTCCGGTCGTTGTTGTTGGTGATAGCAGCGTCGCCGTTATCCAGAAAGGTAAAAACAGGGGTGCCATCCGGATTGGCGATAACTTTTTCCAAGACGGCCTGGCATGAACCGCTGGAACTATCCGACCCGTAGGTCGCAGAAAGTTCATAAAGGCATCTTTTAAGCGTCTTTTGAGCAGCATCGTAAAAATAGGTGACGATTTCGGAGTCGTCATCGAGATCGCCGTCCGGCTCGGGGTTGGGGCAGCCCGAAGATGTTACGGGCAGGTTGCAGCGGTCCGATGAGAACCGCAGTTTTCTGCCGCTGGCAGTGATTTCCTCGATTCCGGCGCCGGCCTTCTCCAGCGGGTCCAGCCCGGCCATGCGGATGTCCTGCATGATGTACTCAATGCCGGCCCGTGCAGAGTGCTGGGCGCTGGCAGCGGCGTTTTGGATGGTGGAGGCCCGGCTGAAGTTCATGAAAAAGGCCACCATGATGCCTAACACCGTTGCCGTCAGGCCCAGCGCAACCAAGAGCTCCATGAGGGTGAACCCATCGTTGGCATGAGCGTAGCTGAAGAATACCTTCTTCACGTTCCATTGCCCCTGGTAATGGTCGTTAACTCCACCCGTCGATTTTGGGCGAGACGCTCCCAGCTTACGGTCACCCGAACGCGTCGCGAGGTGTTGTAACCGACCGGGTCATCGATGACCCAGCTGCGGTTGAAAATGCCGCCTTTGTTGCCCCACTCGTCGACGGGGTTGTTCGGGTCGCTGTAATTTGCGGGAACGAGGTCGCCGACCGGGTCGTTTTTCAAGGTCTCCAGCGTCTCAACGGCCAACAGCGTAGCCTGAGTGACAATGTTTCCGGTTGTGTTGGTCCGCGTGGTGGACACGATCATGGTTCCCACCGCCAGAAAGCCGATGGAGAAAATGGCGACCGCGATCAAAATTTCCAGCAGAAGGTAGCCCCTGTTGTCCGATATAGACCGGTATCGGCTCATTTCGGGAAAAACATTACGCTCACATGAGGAAATCATCAGCTCTTAACCTCCACTTTTCCGATGGGTGAGATGGAAATGATCTTGCTCTTTTTCTGAAGGTTGGTGAGCACAATGGTGCAATTGTTGGCCCCGCCCCGGGAGTTGAATCCCGTTTTGTCGCCTGTTACGGTATACTGCGCATGGGTTTTGTCGATCATTACATCTTTCGGTAGACGTTCTTCCTTGATCGGGATCAGGTTGCCGTCCAGATCCTTGTAGCTGATGCGGTATTTCCCCTCCAGCGGGACGAACTCCACGAAAATGTACATATTCTCTTTCGCCGCCGCGGATTTGGCCAATTCCAGGTTCTCTTTCAGTTCAGTGGCCGCTGCCCTCAGACGCATATGGCTGCGCCAATCGATGAGATTGGGTATTGCGACCACACCAGCCAAGGCTAGAATGGCGACGACCACCAGGACTTCGAACAATGAAAACCCCTTGGGAAAATCAGAACGAGTGCTTTTGTTCGAGCAATCGCAAGGATCGGATTCGAGCATGTTGTCGCTGTCTGGAAAGATGCCCCCAAGATACAGTATCAAAGTCGCCCTCATCTCTTTGCTCCTCCCTTTAGCTCGGCGAAAAAGAAACGCTTCTATATCTATTTATGACTCCAATGTCCAATTCACAGTTGACAGCCACGTTTAAGCAAAATTTATTCCACTCGCCATCCATTAAATCTAATAACTAATTTTTTCAAGTTGTTACTTATTTATTACTGGTTTCGAATCGGGGCGCTTATTTGCTTTCTGCAATATTATGTGAAGTAAGTTTCTTTTCGGTTGTGAAAATCACTTCCTAGAAAATAAAAAACCGACGCCATCCTCTTGAGAGGGCGATCAGGATAAAATTTGACGAGCGTCCGTGGTGACCAACAGCAATTCAGGTAAACGGTCCTGTAGCAGACAGCGTCTAATTCAATAGTCTATTAGGCGGCAGGCAAGATTGTTGTTGACGGCCCCTAAAAACATGTTATATTGCGCGCCAACAACTTGGAATATCGGCGGATCGGGCACCAAATGAGCAGGGGTAACTCTCTGCTTGTTGCTTTTAGGGAAAACCAAACCAAAGGGAACTTGGAGTTTCCTGCTGGGAGAAAGACGTTAAAAAATCTGCTTTTCCAGAGTGGCCTCTTTGCAGTAGGCCTTTTTTTTTGGGGCTGTGGACGGCATGCAAACAACCATGGCCGGTTGATAGTAAAAGCGTTATGGCTGGGAATTACTAGCCATGGAGAAAATAAGCGCCATGCGTAAAACGATGTGGGTCATCCTCGGCATCACCTGCGCCTTCAACATCGCTTTGTGGTCTGTGTTCAACCGACCGGAAAATCCGGAACCCGGGTGGTCCGGCACCTTTAACTACGTATCGTTCAGCCCGTATCGCGCCGGGCAGGATCCCATCCAAAACAAGTTCCCGACACCGGAAGAAATCAGGGACGATCTGGTATTCCTAAAGGGTAAAACTAAAGGGGTGCGCACCTACTCGTCCTTGGACGGGATGGAAGCCATCCCGGGCATGGCCGCGCGCCTGGGGTTCGAGGTCACGGCCGGCGCCTGGATCGACGGCCGCTACGAGCGCAACGAAGACGAGCTTTATAACCTCATCCAAAACGTCAACCGCTATCCTACGACCATCAAGAGGGTCATTGTCGGCAACGAGGCGCTCTACCGCAACGACCTCACCGTCCCGGAACTCATCACCTACCTGGACCGAATTCGCGCCGCCGTGAAGGTGCCGGTCGGTACAGCCGAGCCGTGGCATGTCTTCATCAAAAACCCCGAGCTGATCAATCACGTTGACTTCATCGCCATCCATGTCCTGCCCTACTGGGAAAAGGTTTCTTTCAGCGATTCCATCGGCTGGGTACTCGATCGCTTCAAGCAGGTGAAGGAAGCTTTCCCCAACAAGCCCGTGTTTCTCGCGGAAGTGGGCTGGCCGAGCAACGGCGAGAATTTCGGCAAGGCCAAGCCGGGCAGCGAAGACCAGGCCAGGTTCCTGCGCCGGTTCCTGAACGTCGCGGACCAGCGCAAGCTGGATTATTGCATCATGGAAGTGTTCGACCAGCCGTGGAAAAAGCCTCACGAAGGGGTGGTCGGAGCCTTCTGGGGCATCTACGACGTGGACCGCACGCCCAAATTCTCCTTCCAGGGGACGATTCAGTCCGGTACGCTGATGTACAGCGGGTTCGCCGCCGTGATCGCGGGGGTGCTGCTGGTGTGGCTGTACCTGCGAAACCAGCCGTCTCAGCCCTTCAGCGGCAAGCTGTTTTTCGCACTGCTGCTGCAAACAACGGCGTCGGTTTTAGTTTGGGTGATCGCCTCCCCGCTGATCGGCGAGTTTTTGTTTTGGGAGACGTTCATCTGGGCGTTGCTGCTGCCGATGCAGGCCGGATTGCTCATGATCATTCTGGTCAACGGCTTTGAGATGTCCGAGATGATCTGGACAGAGGGCCTGAAAAGACGCTTCACACCCCTGGCCGGCGGGGCCGGCCCGGCCACGCCGCTGGTTTCCATCCATGTGCCGATCTGCAAAGAGCCGCCGGACATGGTGATCGAGACCTTGAACGGCTTGGCGGCGTTGGACTACCCGAACTATGAGGTGCTGGTCATAGACAACAACAACCCGCATCCGGAACTCTGGCAGCCGGTGCAAGCTCACTGTGAAACCTTGGGTGCCAAATTCCGGTTTTTCCACCTGGAGAAGATCGCAGGATACAAGGCGGGGGCGCTTAATTTTGCCCTGCAGCACACCGACCCCGGAGCCGCGCTGGTGGCAGTGGTCGACAGCGACTATATCGTACGCCCGGACTGGCTCAAACTGCTCGTGCCCCACTTCGATCGCCAAGAGGTGGGCGTTGTGCAGGCGCCCCAGGATCATCGCGCCTGGGAGGGCAACCTCTTCAAGGAAATGATCAACTGGGAGTACCACGGCTTCTTTGAGATCGGGATGGTTCACCGCAACGAGCGCAACGCCATCATACAGCACGGCACCATGACCCTCATCCGAAAGTCGATCCTGCTCGATTCGGGCAATTGGGCCGAGTGGTGCATCTGTGAGGACGCCGAGCTTGGGCTGCGCATTCAGAGCCTGGGCTATGACACCGTCTACGTCAAAGAGAGCTTCGGCAAGGGACTGACGCCGGATTCCTTCGGCGGCTACAAGCGTCAGCGATTCCGCTGGGTCTACGGCGCCGTGCAGATCATGAAGCGCCACTGGCCGGAGCTTTCCCCGTTCAGCCGCAAGAGCGGGCTGAACCTCGGGCAGCGGTATCATTTCATCGCCGGTTGGCTGCCCTGGTTCGGCGATGCCATCAGCCTGATCATGAACGTGCTCTGCATTCTTTGGGCGATCGGTATGGCGCTTTTTCCGAAATACTTCGGGGCCCCGCTGTACGTGTTGATGCTGCCGCCGATCGGCGCCTTCCTGTTCAAACTGATGCATTTTCTGTGGCTTTACGCGGCGCGGGTGCCGTGCACGTTCAGACAGCGGGTGGGCGCTGCCCTCGCCGGAACGGCCCTCACCCATGCCATTGCGACGGCGATCCTGCGCGGCATTTTCACCAAGAGCATGCCGTTTCTGAGGACGCCCAAATGTGAAAGCAAGAGCGCCGTGGTGAAGGGGCTCATGATGGCCCGCGGCGAGGCCTTGATGATGGTGCTGCTTTTCTTTGCGGTGGTGGTCAACTACAACTTCGGCAACGACCAGACCGAAGAGAGACTGATTCGGTCGGCCCTGCTTCTGATCCAATCGCTGCCGTATGCCGCGGCCCTGCTGCTGTCGCTTTTCAGCGTCATGCCCGAAGTCCTGCGGCTGACCTGGGCGGCCAGGAAACCCGCCCGGCCAGAGGTAGCAGCGGCATCTTCCCGCTTACCGTTGGGGCCGTAGCCGCCAGCCAGTTTCAATTTATTAAAACAAAAAGCGGAACCTGAAGGTTCCGCTTTTTGTTTTAATAGCCGAAGCGTTCGATGGCTTTGGTGTCCTTGCGCCAGTTCTTCTGTACCCGCACAAAAAGCTTCAAGAAAACTTTCGACCCCGTCATCCTCTCGATGTCCTGCCGGGACTCAGTGCCGATGCGCTTGAGCATGGCGCCGCCCTTGCCGATAATGATCCCTTTCTGCGAGTTGCGCTCGAGGTGGATGGTCGCATCGATGGTAATCCGCTTTTCATCCGCGCTCGGTTTGAAGGCCTCCACGGTCACGGCCGAGGCATGGGGGATTTCCTCGCCCGTCAGTCGGAAGATCTTCTCGCGGATGAGCTCGGCAGCGATGAACCGCTCGGTGGCGTCGGTCAAGGTGTCCTCAGGGAAATAAGGCGGCCCGTCGGGCAGGGCTTTGACGATGGCGCCGATGAGCTCTTCGACCTGCGTGCCGTCCAGCGCGGACACCGGCACAATGGCCGCGAAGGACTGGCGTGCCGACCAGCGGGCGATAACCTGCAACAGCTTTTTCTTTTCGGCGACCAAGTCCACCTTGTTCAAAACGATGATGACCGGCAGCTTCTGGTCGCGGATCTTCTCCGCCAGGAGCGCTTCCGCCGTCGGGTCCGGATGGGCGGCATCCACGACCGCCAGCAGCACGTCGGCTTCGCCGATGGCGCCGAGAGCCGTATCCACGATCTTGGCGTTCAGCGGATCCTTGGCGACAAAAATGCCCGGTGTGTCGTAGAAAATGATCTGGACACCGGGCCGTTGGCAGACGCCCAGGATCCGGTTGCGCGTGGTCTGGGGTTTACTGGAGATGATCGATATCTTCTCGCCCAGGATGCGGTTGAGCAGCGTCGACTTGCCGGCGTTGGGCGCACCGGCAATGGTGACGTAGCCGGATTTAAATGGGGTCGCCTTGGAATCAGAGTCGGTCGTCATATGAGCGGCGGTTTTTCGAAGAATGCCTTCGCCCGCCTGGCTCGCGGGGCGGCGGTTGCAGCGGAGAGATATGAGTTGCCTCCGGGGCTCACGGATCTTTCTTGCGGAGCTTGAAAAGCGCTTCGCTTGAGGCAAAAACCACCTATACCCTCCTCAAGGAGCCTGTCAGGCCCGCTCGTCTTCGGGCGCCGCCGTGGCCAGATCCACCAGGGTTCTCCACAGCACATCCCGGCCTTGGCGGGACTTGGCGGAGAACAACACCAGTTCGTCGGGGTCGGTCTCCAGCGCACCGGCGATGATCTTCAGTTGCTTGGCTTGGGAAGTTTTCGACAGCTTGTCGGTCTTGGTGACGACCAAGACCGCAGCGATCTCGCGGCGGGCCAGCCAGTTCAGAAGTTGGGCATCTTCCTCGTTGGGCGTGCGCCGAATGTCCAGGATGAGGACGACCGCTTTCAAATTTTCCCGGCTGGAGAGGTATTTTTCGATCATGGGCCGCCATTTGAGGCGTTCCTCTTCGGACACTCGCGCATAGCCGTAGCCCGGAAGGTCGACGAACATGAGCGCGTCGTTCACTCGAAAAAAGTTGATCAATCGGGTCTTTCCGGGCGTGGAGCTGGTCTGGACCAGTTTCTTGCGGCTCACCAGGGTGTTGATCAGGCTGGACTTGCCCACGTTGGATCGTCCGGCAAAGGCGAACTCCGGCAGCTCCTCTGCCGGGTATTGCTGCGGCCGGACGGCACTGATGACGAACTCTGCCGATTTTATGAGCATGTCACATAGCGAATGTTTGGTTGGTTGGTGCGTTGTTCCACGCGGAGGAGCAAAAGTCAACGCTCTAACGCACAAAGGCATAGCGCTCAAGGCGCACAAGAAAGGACATTATCCGCTCAGTTTTCGGCTCTGAGCGCTTTGACGTGAGTTTTTCATAGAGGTCTGCCGCGCAGCCATCGGGAGCCACATGCAATGGTGAGGCTGCTTCCGGTCAGCGCCGCGTGCGGAAATAGTGCTCAAGCCGGTTCATGGCTTCGGCGATGTTCTCCATGGAATTCGCGTAGGAGAACCGCAGGTAGCCTTCGCCGTTTTGGCCGAAATCGATGCCGGGGGTGACACCCACATGGGCCTTCTCGAGGATGTCGAAGGCCAGCTTGTAGGAGTCGCTGGAGACATGCTTGGCGTTGGCGAACACGTAGAAGGCGCCCGTCGGCTCCACGGTGATGCCCAACCCGATTTCCTTGAGCCGGCGGATCATGAACTTGCGGCGTTCGTCGTAGACCGACTTCATGCGCGCGACATCATCGCCGGCGCACTGCAGAGCAGCGATGGCGGCCCGCTGCACCATGGAGTTGGCGGAGATGAAGAAATTCTGCTGCAGCTTCTGCATGGGCCGGATGAGCGCAGGCGGAGCAATGACATAACCCAGTCTCAGACCGGTCATGGCGAAGAGCTTGGAAAACCCGTTGAGCACGAAGGCCCGGTCGGTGAATTCCAGGATGCTGTGGTCTTTGCCCTCATAGACCAGGCCGTGATAAATCTCGTCGGAGACGATCATCGGAGCGTCGGGCCCTGCGGCCATGTTGGCGATCTCCTGCATGCGTTCGGCCGAAAGCAGGTTCCCGGTGGGGTTGGAGGGCGAATTGATGAAGATCGCCTTGGTGCGGGCGGTGATTTTCTCGCGGATGGCCTCGGGCCGGAACTGGAAGCCGTCCTCCTCTAAGACCGGAACGGAAACCGGCACCCCCTGCACGAACTTGATGAAGTTTGGGTAGCAGGCGTAGTGCGGGTCGGAGATGATGACCTCGTCGCCCGGATCGAGCAGCGCGGAGAACACCAGCAGGATGGCCGGTGAGGACCCTGAGGTCACGATGATCTGGTCCGGTTCGACGCTGACGCCGTAGGTTCCCCGGTAGTAGTGGGCGATGGCTTCCCGCAGCTCGAAATTGCCCATGCTGTGGGTGTAGTGGGTGTGGCCCTCCTCCAACGCCCGGCAGGCCGCGGCCTTCACGCAGGTGGGCGCATCGAAATCCGGCTCTCCCACCTCGAGGTGGATGACATGGACGCCTCGGCGCTCCATCTCCTTGGCCTTCTCGAGCACGTCCATGACGATGAAGGATGTCAGTTCCTGGGTTCTTTTTGAAACCATGTAATTTTTCCTCTGGAAAAATTAATTAAAATCTGTTTCAGAGACTGAAACAGATTTTAGACTACTTTGTTTAATGGGTACTCGATGATGCCTTCGGCGCCGTGCGCAAGCAGTCGGGGGATGAGGTCGCGCACAATCTCGCGGTTGACCATGATCTCCACGGAAAAGTAGGTTGAGCGGTAAAGCGGGGCGACCGTCGGGGACTTCAGGCTGGGCAACATGGCGACCACCTCTTCCATGCGATCCTCGGGCACGTTCATCTTCAGGCCGACCATCTTCTCGCCCAGTAGCGCACCCTTGAGGAGCAGGGCGATTTGCTCAATTTTCAAACGCTTATCAACATCCGTCCAAGCTCCATGGTTGGCGATCAGCTGGGTGTTGGTGCGCATCAGTTCGTGGATAATGCGCAAGCCGTGGGCCTTGATGGTGCTCTCCGTTTCGGTGACTTCGACGATGGCATCCACCAGCCCGGAAACGACCTTGGCTTCGGTGGCCCCCCAGGAAAACTCGATATTTACATCGATTTGGCGTTCGGCAAAGTAGCGGCGGGTAAATTCCACCAGCTCGGTGGCAAGCTTCTTCCCGGCGAGATCTTCCAGACAGCTTATCGGCGAATCGTAGGGCACGGCCAGCACCCAGCGCGCCGGCCGCGCGCTCACCTTGGAGTAGACAAGATCCGCCACCACGTGCACATCGGAGCTGTTTTCGGCGATCCAGTCCTTTCCTGTGAGACCGGCATCGAGAGTCCCGTTTTCTACGTAACGGGCCATCTCCTGGGCGCGGCAAATGGCGCATTCGATGAAATCATCATTTATTTCGGGGAAATAACTGCGGCTGTTGACATTGATGTTCCAACCGGAGCGCTTGAAAAGCGAGATGGTCGCTTCCTGCAGGCTGCCCTTGGGGATGCCCAGTTTCAGTTTTTTGGTCACTTTCGATAGACCTCCTTCGGGTCGAACACCGGTTGGCCTTCTATATGAACCGCCCCGTTTTCAACCTTTTTGTAAAAACAACTCCGATGTCCGGTATGGCAGGCGGCGCCGCCTACCTGTTCAACCTTGAGGATCACCGTGTCGTCGTCGCAGTCGATGCGGATTTCGCGCACGCGTTGAACCTTTCCGGATGTTTCGCCTTTCACCCAGAGGCATTTCCGGCTGCGGCTGTAATAAGTGGCTCGCCCGGTTGTGAGGGTCGCGTTCCAGGCCGCTTCGTTCATGAAGGCGAGCATCAGCACCTCGCCGGTCTGATAATCCTGAGCGATCGCGGGAACCAGGCCGCCAAGTTTGTCAAAGTTGAGCGTGAGCATTCTGGGCTACCATCGGGGCGGGTGTGGAAAAGCCCTCGTACAAATATTGAAGTCGAGAAGGTTCGGCGCTATTATTCATTAAACCGTTGCTGAGTGCTGAATTAAATCACAACGAAAACTTATCTATTAATATTGTTACACAGTCCAAGTCAATTAATTTTTGTTGTTAGCGGTCTCATTTTCTGATAACAAATCCGGCGTGAATGCCAACGGGTTTCAATCGGCGTAACCGCACGGTTCTCCTGACATGAGGGTTCTGATATTTTCGGAATCTTTCATGCATTTGCAAAAAGGTCCACATTAGACTTAAGAATACGAGTTTGCATTCGTTCGGCGTGAGGGTCTGGCCGCAGGAAGGAGCGCAAGTCCCCACCCGACCCGGTGAAGGCTAACGATCCATGGTTCAGAAGCCACCTGTCCCCCAGAAAAAAGCCCAGCCCCCGAGCTCCAAGAAACGGGGACGCTTCAAGCGGTTCATCCTGTATCCCCTGCTGGCGCTCTTCATCCTCGGGATGCTTGGCGGGCTCGCGCTGGTCGGCGGGTATCAGTACATCAGCCAGGATCTGCCCAGAATCAACTCCCTTATGGACTACCAGCCGTCGATCATCTCCAAGGTATATGCCGACGATCAGCGCATAATAGCTGAGTTTTTCAAGGAGCGCCGGGTGGTCATCCCGCTGAGCGAAGTGCCGCCCCTGCTGGTCAAGGCGTTCGTTGCCGCCGAAGATTCCCGCTTTTTCCAGCACCAGGGCGTAGATCCCCTGGGCATCGTCCGGGCCGCCTTGAAAAACCTCGAGGCCGGGACGATCAAGCAGGGCGGCAGCACCATCACCCAGCAGGTGACGCGCTCTTTCCTTCTGACGCCCGAGCGCAGTTATATCCGGAAGATCAAGGAAGTCATCCTGAGCTACCGCATCGAGAAGGCGTTTTCCAAGGAAGAGATTCTCTTTCTTTATCTCAATCAGATTTATCTCGGCCACGGGGCCTACGGCGTGCAGGCCGCGGCCGAGAACTATTTCGGAAAGCAGGTTCAGGAACTGAACCTGGCGGAGTGCGCGATTCTGGCAGGGCTTCCCCAGGCGCCGACCCGCTATTCGCCCTTCCGCCACCCCGAGCAGGCACGGGCGCGGCAGGTGTACGTCCTCAACCGGATGGTCGAGGATGGCTACGTCACCCGTGTTCAGGCCAACGAGGCACTGGCGCTCAAGCTGGACATCAAGCCCCGCCGCAACATTTACGTGGAGGAGGTGCCCTACTACACGGAACACGTTCGCCGCTATGTGGAAGCCAAATACGGCACGGATGCCCTTTACACCCAGGGGCTTCAAATCTACACGGCGGTGAACATCGATTTCCAGAAGATGGCCGAGCAGGAGGTCAACCGGGGGCTGCAGGAGCTCGACAAGCGCCAGGGCTATCGCGGGCCGCTCAAGTCGATCCTTTCCACCGACATCGAAGCCTACACCCGCGACCAGCAGACGGAGGTTGAGAAAACCCCCCTGGAGCCGGGCCGAATCACCCAGGCCGTGGTGGTCCAGGTGAGCGATGCGGCCAAGACGGTGAGTGTAAAGATCGGCAACGACCTGGGGGTTATCGCCCTGGCGGACATGGACTGGGCGCGCAAACCCAACCCGGACGTGGCCCATTACGATGCCAAGGTCCGACAGCCAGGCTCGGTGCTCAAGGTCGGGGATGTCGTCCTGGTGAAAATCAAGGATAAGCGCAAGGACAGCCGAGAGCCCTGGCGCCTTTCTCTCGAGCAGGAGCCCCTGGTGCAGGGCGCGCTCCTGTGCCTGGAGGGCGAGACCGGCTTGGTGAAGGCCATGGTGGGCGGCCGCGATTTCAATGAAACCCAGTTTAATCGCGCCATCCAGTCGCGGCGCCAACCGGGATCCTCCTTCAAGCCCATCATATACGCGGCCGCGCTGGACCGGAAGTTCAACGATCCCAGGAAACTCTACACGCCGGCGACGGTCATCGTCGACTCTGCCGTGGTTTTCGAGGACCGTGTGCGCGACCAGACCTGGAAGCCCAAGAATTACCGTGAGACCTTTTACGGGCCGACCCTCCTGCGGGAGGCGCTGGCCCAGTCGCGCAACGTGGTGACGGTCAAAATCCTGCAGGACATCGGCGTCGACTACGCGATCGATTATGCCCGCAAGCTGGGGATCTCTTCTGAACTCACCCGAACGCTTTCGCTTGCCCTTGGTTCCTCCGGAGTGAGCTTGTTCGAGCTCATCCGGGCCTATTCGGTTTTCGCCAACCAGGGTTTTTTGGTCGAGCCGGTGTTTACCCTGAAAATCGTCGATCGGTACGGGAACGTGCTGGAGGAGGCCGTTTCCGAACGCAGGAAAATCATCGAGAAGGACACCGCCTTCATCATGACCAGCCTGATGGAGAGCGTCGTCCAGCACGGCACAGGTCAGCGGATCAAGGCCCTAAGCAGGCCGACCGCCGGCAAGACCGGAACTACCAACGACATGTACGATGCCTGGTACATCGGCTACACCCCCGAGTACATTGCAGGGGTCTGGGTCGGTTTCGACAGCGAGGCCCCGCTGGGCAAGAGCGAGACCGGAGCCGTGGCGGCCAGCCCGATTTGGCTTGGCTTCATGAAGCGGGTCCTGGTCAATGAACCGGTCAAGACCTTCCAGCCGCCGGAAGGGGTGGTTTTCGCCAAGATCGACGCCGAAACAGGGCTGTTGCCTGTGCCTGAATCGCGCAAGACGATTTTCGAGTGCTTCAAGGAAGGCACGGTGCCGATCGACTACAGCAAGCGGCCAGGGGAGGTCAAAGAAACAGAGGATTTTTTCAAGAAAGACCTATAATAATTCACTGCGGCAGGCCGCAGGGAATTATTATAAAAAGCATGGTACGCGCTCTAGTGATCGCTGGGATTATAGATCGAAACTAAATTGCCCTCCGAAAGTCCAATCGCATCCTCTGTCATTTCCACACTTGCAAACACCTTCACTTCTGAGAATCCGAACTCTTGCCGGATGGCCCTGCCATTGGCGTTATTAAGCCCGCGCATGCGCGACACGTTCCGCGGGTGAACACGAATTTCAAGCATCCGGCCCGAAACGGACTTGCAGCGCAAGGCATTCCGAGCGGCAGCCAGGAAACATGCGCTTTGCACCAGGTGGCCGAAGGCCGGGTGAAACGGTCCGGCCACCACTGCTCCTCCTCGGGACAGGCCCTCCGTGGGCTGAAGCCCGGTGCGGATGACCGGGATCCCGTGCTGTCGGAAAAGGCGATAAAGCGGCATCGTCTGCTCGACGGCCTCTTCCACCTCCAGGGGCCGATACCGTCCCGCCCGGTACCAGGTCTCCAAAATGCTTCCGGCCAGGACCAGGGTTGGGTAAATGCGGACGAAGTCCGGTTTCAGATCTGCGATGCGCCGGCCGGTTTCCATGAGGCGGGCCGGGTCGTCGCCGGGCAGGCCCACCATGACCTGCAGCCCCACCTCATAGCCGGCGGCCCTCAGCAGTTCCACGGCGGCCAGCGTATCTGCAGCGGTGTGGCCACGCCGCGAGAGCTTGAGCACCGCTTCATCCATCGACTGTGCCCCCAGCTCCACGGTTTGCACCGAAAAGGCGGCGATCAGGCTCAAGGTTTTTCGGTTCACGGTGTCCGGCCGGGTGGAGAAACGAATTCCGTCGACCTCCGCTTTGCGTACATATTCCAGGGCTTCGGTCAGCAGTGCAAGGATGCGTTCCTCGGGCAACCCAAGGAAGTTGCCGCCGAAAAATGCAATTTGCGAAATCCCCTGACGGCGGCCCCGGAACCGCAAAAAGTCCCTGGCATGGGTCTGCCAATCGCTGGATTCGAGCAAAGCGTCACTTCGGCCGGTGACGGCGGACTGATTGCAAAAAACGCAGCGATGGGGGCAGCCGGCATGCGGAATAAAGACCGGCACGATGAAGGGGCGGGCCGTCATCAGATCGTCACCGACAGATACCAGATCCGTAATATAATCCGTTAGGGCTTGATCAGCTCCAGGGCCTTTCTCGCCGCATCCTGCTCGGCTGCTTTCTTGCTCTTGCCCATGCCCTGGGTCTCGATGTCCACCACGCGCAGTTGCACCCAGAAGGTTTTGTCATGGTCGGGCCCCTCTTCCCGGGTGACCGAATAGCTCGGCATCGTTCCAGGACGGGCCTGCACCAATTCCTGGAGCTGGCTCTTGAAGTCGGCGTGCCCGTTGGCGCCCTCGAGATGCTGCACCAAAGGCAGAAAGACCCTTTGAACAATGGTAAAGGCAGCCTCGAATCCCCCATCCACGTAGACGGCCGCCATCAGTGCCTCCAGCGTGCCGGCCAGGATGGAACTCTTTTCATGCCCGCCGGACTGGGATTCCCCCTTGCCGAGCTTGACGGCTGTGCCGAGGTTCAGGCTGCGCGCCAATTTTGCCAGCTGTTGCTCGTTGACCAGATTGGCCCGCATGCGCGACAAGTCGCCCTCCCTCAAGATGGAAAAGCGCGTCAGCAGGATGTGCCCCACCACCAGGTTCAACACCGCATCCCCCAGGAACTCCAGGCGCTCATTGTCCCTCAGGCGGGCGTCCGGGACCTCGTTGACGAACGAGCTGTGCCGCAGGGCTTCCTCCAGCAGACGTTTGTCCCTGAAGGTATAGTGGATGAGCGTTTCGACAGGGGAAATCGGGGGAATATCCATGGGAAGCTCCTCTTTTTGAAAAAGGCGGGCGCTTCGGGTCGGCGGGGTCGGGTCAGCTCCCGATCAGTTTCTCGTACAGCTCGAAGGGGACATGGAGGTCTCCTCTGCCGACCCCCATCTGGACCTCCGGTTGGATGTCTCCGTGAAAGTCGGTGCCGCCGGTCATCAGCAGGTCGCAACGCTTCGCCAACTCGGCATAGCGCTGGGTCTGCTCCGGGGAGTGCTCGGAGAAATAGACTTCCAACCCTTTCAGCCCCATGGACATCATCTCCCGCAGGATCTCGTCGAGCTGTTGGTCGCTTTCCAGCTCCAGCAGGCAGGGATGGGCCAGGACCGGGATGCCGCCGGCGGCGTTGATCAGCTCGAGCGCTTGGTTGGATTCAATCCGGAATTTGTCCACATAGGCCGGTTTGCCGTTGCCGAGGTACCGGTCGAAAGCATCATCGATGGTCCGCACAATGCCCTTCTTCACCAACAGCTTGGCGATGTGGGGCCTGCCCGGCTGACCGGCACCGGCCTCGCGTTCAACCTCTTCGAGGCGGATGGCAATCCCCAATTTGTTCAGGCGGGCAACGATCTGCGGATTGCGGTCTTTGCGCGCATCCTGTAGTTTCTCGAGGGTCCCGTTCAATTCGGGGTCGTCCAGGCGCATTCCGTAACCCAGGATGTGGATGCTGCCGGCGCCGGGATAGGAGGGTGGCGGTTCAGCGCTGATCTCCACCCCTGTCAGAAAGCCGAGCGCTTCAGGGATTCCGTTGAGCAAGGCCTCCCGGGAACCGGCGATGGAGTCATGGTCGGTGATGGAGATGGCTCCCAGCCGAAGGCGCAGGGCGAGGGCGATGATATCTGCGGGGGTAAGCGTACCGTCGGAAGCCGTGGAATGAATGTGAAGATCTATGGAGGGCTGAGGCCTAAATTCCAAGCGCTTTCTCCAGGGCTTCCTCTTTGGCTTTGCACTCGATGCACTGGGTGGTCACCGGCCGTGCCTTGAGCCGTTTGACCGAGATTTCCTCACCGCACGACTCGCAGATCCCATAGGTCCCGTTTTCGATCCGCTCCAGCGCCTGCTTGATTTTCTTGATCAGTTTGCTCTCCCGGTCGCGAATCCGCAGCAGGAAATTGCGGTCCGCTTCCAAGGAGGCGCGGTCGGTCGGATCGGGGAAGTTCTCATTGGTGATCGTCATGCCGGAGACCGTTTCATCGGCCTGGCTCAGGAGTTCCTGCAGCCTGTTTTCAAGGTATTTCTTGAAAAAATCGATATCTTTCTTTTTCATGGCAGGCCCCGTCAATGCATCGGTATCTTAAGTTAAAATTTTAAAACCAACTACTTACCACACCATGTTCACAAAGTAAATACCAAAATGACGGGAGGGGTCACTGATCATCAGGCCGCGGCCTTCAAAAAACCCTCTACCTGAGAGAGGCTGCCGACGTTGTGAACCTTGGCCGAGTAGTCCTTGGGAAGAATTTTCTTCAGCAGACCCGTCAGAACCTTACCGGGGCCGACTTCCACGAAGACCTCGACACCGGCGGCCTTCATGAGGCACATGCTGTCGTACCAGCGCACAGGGCTGCAGAGTTGGCGGGCCATGATTTCCCGGATCTCGGCCGGGTCCGTGGCGGCGGCCGCGGTGACGTTCAAAATGACCTCTTTTTGAGGGGCCTGAAAAACCGTTTTATAGAGAGCCGCTTTGAATTCGGCTTCCGCGCCCCTGATCAACTCGCTGTGCCAGGCGCCGCTCACCTTGAGGGGGACGGCCTTGGCACCTTTGGCGGCGGCCATGGCTCCCACCCGGGCCACCGGGTCAGGTGCACCGGTGATCACGATCTGGGTTTCCGTGTTGTGGTTGGCCACGGAAACGATTCCTTGTTTCTGGCCTTCCGTCACGATCGCCTCCACGTCCGCCATGTTCAAGCCGACGATGGCCTGCATCGCGCCGCGGTGCAGGCAGGCTTCACGGTGCATGAGATGGCCGCGCTGGAACACCAGCCGCATCGTGTCTTCAAGGGAGGAGACGCCCGCGGCGTGAAGTGCGCTGTACTCCCCCAGACTGTGGCCGGCGCAGGTACTGAAATCGGCGTTCGCATGACGCAGAGCGACTAGGCACGCCAGGTTGACCGTCGTGAGCGCCGGCTGAAGGTTGACCGTCTGCGTCAGCTCTTCCATGGGCCCTTTGAAGCACAGTCGGGATAAATTTATCTTGGTGATCTCCTCGGCCATGTCGAAGATCTCCCGGACAAAGCCGAATTCCCGGTAAAAATCCTCGCCCATGCCGACGACCTGGGATCCCTGGCCGGGGAACAAAAATGCCGTTTTTCTCATTTTACCGCTTGCCTCCTGCGTCGTTATTCGTCGAGTTTGAATAGTTTGCGAACCGTATCGATCTGCGCCGACTTGTCGCCCAGCGTGCCGTCCTTTTTCAGGAACACCGTGGGTTCGTGCAGAACCTTGTTGATGAAGGCCCCCATCATGCGCTGCAGGGCTTCGGCGCCTTCCGCGGACATCCCCTGCCCTTGGGCCGTGCGCTTGATTTCCACCTCCGCCATGGCCTCCAGTTTCTTGCGCAGGGCAACGATGGTGGGGACTACATCCAGCCCTTCGAGCCATTCCCGGAAACGGATGATCGCCTCGTCGATGATGCGCTCGCCCTTGACGGCTTCCTTCTGGCGGTCCTCGATGTTCTCCTCGATGACGCCCTTAAGGTCGTCGATGTCGTAGACATACGAGTGGTCCAGGCGGTTGATCTCGGGGTCGATGTCGCGCGGCACGGCGATGTCGATGAAGAAAATCGGCCGGTTCCGTCGGGCGCGGATGACCGGTTTCACCTGATCGCGGGTGACGACGAAGCCGGGGGCGCCGGTCGAGCTGATGATGATGTCGACCTGTTTCAGGTGCTCCTCGATTTCCTCGAAGCGGATGGCGGTGCCGTTGAAGCGGCGGGCCAAGGTCAGGCCGTTTTCAAAGGTGCGGTTGGCCACGTAGGTCTCGCTGACCTGATGGCGGATCAGGTGCTCCACGGCCAACTCTGCCATTTCCCCGGCGCCGATCAATAGCACGCGTTTGCCTTCCAGGCTTCCGAAGATCTTACGGCCGAGCTCGACGGCGGCGTAGCTGATGGACACCGCGTGATCGCCGATGCCGGTTTCGGTGCGGATGCGTTTGGCGATGAAGAAGGCGCGGTGCATCAGGCGGTTGAGGATGACGCCCGCGGTCTTGGCCTCGGCCGCTCCGCGATAGGCTTCCTTGATCTGGCCCAGGATCTGGGGTTCGCCGACGATCATGGAATCCAGGCTGGCGGCCACACGAAACAAGTGGCGCACGGCGTGATCGTTTTCGTGGACGTAAAGGCTGTTTTCGAACCGGGCCATGGGGATGTTGTTGCGGCCGGATATGAATTCCTTGGCGGCCTCGACGGCCCGGGCCTTGTCGTCCGTGACGATCAGCAGCTCCACCCGGTTGCAGGTTGAATACAGCAGCGCCTCGAGAATGACGGGGGTGCGGCGCAGCGTCTCCAGCGCCGCCGCCGATTCGTCCTTGTCGAACGCGATGCATTCCCGCAGTTCGACGGGAGCCGTTTTGTGGTTGATGCCGATCAGGAGGATGTCATGCATAAAGAAAAGGGTTCAAGTGTTCAAGGGTTCCAGGGGTCAAGGGCTTAATAGAATTAAAAATCCGGATGTGCATTCATTTCACATGGCCCCTTGATCCCTTGCCCCCTCTATTTGGTGAAGTCTCTGTGATGCCCTTCCATAAATAAGTTCACCCCCAGGAAGGTGAACAGCAGTACGCCGAAGCCCACGATGGCCATGATGGCCGAGCGCCTGCCCCTCCACCCGACCGTCAGGCGTTCGTGCAGGAGGGCGGCGTAAAACAACCAGGAAATGCCCGACCACACCTCCTTGGGGTCCCAGCTCCAGAACCGGCCCCAGACCGATTTGGCGTAGACCAGCCCGGTGATGAGACCGATGGTCAGCAGGGTGAACCCCACCACGATGCAGCCGTAGCCGGTCGAATCCAGGAGATCCAGGGAAGGCAGGCGCTTGAAAAAGAAGCGATGTTTCTTCGTCTTGATGGAATTTTCCTGGATCAGATACAGAATGCCGACCCCGCAGGCCAGGGCGAAGGCCGCTTCGCCGATGAAAATAGCCGTCACGTGGGCCACCAGCCAGACGCTTTTGAACAGCGGGGTGGTCTTGGCCGGTTCATCGGGCAGCTGCGACACGATCACCATGATCAGGGCGATGAACGGCGCCGCATACACCCCCAGGATTTTCAGGTTGTATCGGTAGCTGAGCAGGATGAAAACGCCTGCAATCGCCCAGCCGGCGAAAGACAGGGTCTCCCGCATGTTGGTTGCCGGGAAGTGTCCCTGGCGGGCGAAATCCAGGCCGAGGGCTGCCGTGTGGAAGACAAAGCCGGCCAGCAGCAGAATGAAGCCCGCCTGCTGCAGTCTTTTCCGTTGCAGGAAAAAGTAGGCCAGATAGGCGCCCGTGCTGAACAAATACAACAGGATGCTGACGATGATGGCTGCTTCCATGGGCTGCACGATGGTAAGGGGTTAATCCTCTTTTGAGAGGAGATCTTCCGCGCTCCAGCCTTCACCCAGAATCTCCGCCAGCAAGCGATTTACCTCCTGCATGCGGCCGTCCCGGATCCACGTCAGAATGTCGCTGTGGACGATTTTTTCAAAAAAGGGTTTGTGCGCTTCAGGCGCGTGCGCCTCGGTGAGCAGCCGTTTGCGAATCGCGCCCATCAGCTTCAGCAATTCGGCATATTCTTCCCCGAACTGCCGTTCAAGCTCATGGCGCAGTTTTTTCGCCAACGCGGGGCTCTTGCCGGAGGTCGAGACCGTCAGGACGAGGTCGCCCCGCTGAACGACGGCAGGCAGTATGAAGTTGCACTTTTCGGGCCGGTCGGCGATGTTGCACAGGATGTTGAGTGCCGCGGCGTCGGCGCTGACCCGACGATTGAGCTCTTCGTCGTCGGTCGCACCGATCACAAGAAAGATGCCCTCCAGGTCCGAGGCGGCATACGCCCGCTCCCACAGCCTGATGGCGCCGCAGGCGGACAGGCGGTGCAACCCGTCCGTGACTTTCAGGCTCACCACGGTCACCCGGGCCCCGCACGACAAAAGCGTGTCGACCTTGCGGGTGCCGACCCCGCCGCCGCCGACCACCAGGCACCTGCGGCCCTGGACGTCAAGTTGTATCGGATAGTATCGCATAGCGCAAAACAGATACGAGATGCTGAATGCTTGATCCAGGATAATGAAAGGGGGTACGAGCTGCGTTTATTATCCAGAATCCAGCATCCCGTATCCAGTATCGAGCCTCTCCGAAATGGGCACCCTTTCAACCCAGGGTAATCCGCAGCAAGTCGCTCGCCAAAATGAGCGGTCCGCTGTAGGTCCGACGGCACTCCGCCTCGATGTTCGTCTGGGCGCACACGGGGTAGAAGTGAGTCAGCATCAGGCGGCGGACGCCGGCGCGGGCGGCGATCGCACCCGCCAGCGCGGGAGTCAGATGGCCCGGCACTTTCCGGTTTTCCGGGAAAGCCGACTCACATATCAGAAGGTCGGCCTGTCGCGCAAGATCGATCAGTTGCTCGCTGTAGTCCGTGTCGCCGGAGTAGACCAGGCGTTTGCCGCCCGGGCCGGTCAGGCGAAAGGCCACGCTCTGGGGGCTGTGCTCCATCGGAGCCGTGTCGATGTCGACCCCTGCCGTGCGGAGGTGGTCGCGATCCCCGGCGTCCATCTCGACAATCTTGAGAAGATCGTCGCCGATGTCGATCCAGTGGCCATAGACCTGTTTGAGTCGGTTGAAGAAATCGGCAAAGCCGCGGGCGGCAATAATGGTGAGCGGTTCCGTGCGGCCACCGTCCGGGTACTTGGTGGCGAAGAGAAGCGGGACGAGATCGGCGGTGTGGTCCGGGTGGAGGTGACTGTAGAGCAGGTGCGACAGCTCGAAGATGGTCGTGCCGGTTTCGAGCAGGCGCCGCAGGGTGCCGGCGCCGGAGTCGATCAGCCATTTCCGGCCGGCGGTTTCCACCAGGACCGAGCATGAACTGCGTTCAAGGCTTGGCACGCAGGTCCCGGACCCGAGCACCGTTACCGTGATGTCGGAAGACTCACCCATTGAGGCTATTCTCCGCGGTCGCCGGCTTGGCGGCGGAAGCTTTGCGACCGGTCCTCTTTTCCGTGCGGGTGATGATCCAGTTCAGCACCTTGCGGGGGTCCTTGAAATCGATGCCGGGCTCTTTCGATTCGACCAGGTTGATCTCGGCCCGGGCCATGGTCTTGTGCCCACCGGCGGAGCCGAAGCTCCCGAAGCCTTCCTGGGCGACCCGGCCCGCGTTTTTGCGAGCGCCGTCGTTACGGAAAATAACCACCAGTTTTTTATCGCATACCCCGGAGATGATGCTCCAGCTCACGGTGTGGATCCGCATGAAAAAGTCCGCGATGATCACGCACACGTCCGGGTTGGCCACCGCGCCGAGATGAACGAACACCCGCCCCTTGCGCAGGTGCATGTATTGCAGGGCGGTTTTGAAATACTTGAGATAATCGAGCCTCAGATCGGCTTGCGTGATGCGTCGGGCCAGCTGGATGTTGGTGCGCCGGAACAGGTATTGAAACGCCTGAAGGTCTTCGGCCAACGTCTGGCGTTTGAAGTCGTCCGTGTCCGTCTTGATGGCATGATAGAGCGCGGTGGCCAGGGTTTGTGCCGGAACGATCCGTGCCGCCCGCAGGTATTCGGTCAGGATGGTGGCGGTGGCCCCGTAGGTCGGCCGGATATCTGTGAACGGGGCCTGATAACCGGTGTCGGGATGATGATCGATAATGACCTGCGGATGGAGTGCGGTCATGCGTTCGTTGTGCTTGGGCTGAGAGTCGACGATGACCAATTTGGCAAACTGTTCGGTCCGGACATCGCTAAAGGCGACGAGAGGCACCTTCAGGAGGCGGATCATGGCCAGGTTGTCCGGGCGGTTGACCTGATTGACGTTGGCGATGGTGACCCCGGCCGTCCGACCCGCCAGCAGCCGGCTCACTGCCAGGGCGCAAGCGATGGCATCCGGATCCGCGGAAATCACCACGAGCACCTGGTCGGAGCTCGAAAACTGCTTGAAAAACTCGGGCAGCCTGTCGGCGCTTGACCTTTTCATTCAAGAAGGACCCCTTCGCTCCTTGGGGGGCCATCATAGCGGCTGGCGCTGGTGATTACAAGATGTTTGGCCTCGGCCGGCAGGAGCGCACCAGCGCCTGCATGCGAAGACCCGCCCGGGCCGTGGAGCAGCCGGGCGGGTCTTCCACATCACCGTTATTGCGTGGGGAATATAATCCGATCGCCTTCGGCATCGGCCATAACCGTCGAGCCTTCCGGGAACCGTCCTTTGAGGATTTCCAGCGCCAGCGGGTTTTCAATGGATTGCTGGATGGCGCGCTTGAGCGGCCGGGCGCCGTAGGCGGGGTCGAAACCCTTGCGCGCCAGGAGTTTCTTAGCGGCCTCCGAAAGCCGCAACTCGATCTTGCGTTCCTCCAGCCGCTTCCGCAGCCGTTCGAGCTGGATCTCGACGATGGCGCCGATCTGCTCCGGCGTCAGGTTGTGGAAGATGATGATCTCGTCGATGCGGTTGAGAAACTCGGGTTTGAAGGTCGACCGCAGCGTGTCCATGACGCGGCGCTCCATCTCCGGCCGGTCCTGCGTTCCCAGCTCCTGGATCCACTGGCTGCCCACGTTGGAGGTCATGATGATGATGGTGTTCTTGAAGTCCACCGTGCGGCCGTGGCCGTCGGTCATGCGGCCGTCGTCCAGGATCTGCAGGAGCACGTTGAACACCTCCGGATGGGCTTTTTCAATCTCGTCAAAGAGCACCACCGAATACGGCCGGCGCCGCACCGCTTCCGTGAGATAACCGCCCTCCTCGTAGCCCACGTAGCCCGGAGGGGCCCCGATCAGCCGCGACACGGAGTGTTTTTCCATAAACTCCGACATATCCACCCGCACCATGGCCTGGTCGCTGTCGAAGATGAACTCGGCCAGGGCCTTGGCGAGCTCGGTCTTGCCGACGCCGGTGGGGCCCATGAAAATAAAGGAGCCGATGGGCCGGTTGGGGTCCTGGAGTCCTGAGCGGGCGCGGCGCACGGCGTCCGACACCGCGGAAACGGCCTCCTCCTGGCCGATCACCCGCCGCTGCAGGCGCTCTTCCATGCGCACGAGCTTGTCGCGTTCGCCCTCGAGCATCCTGCTCACGGGGATGCCCGTCCAGCGGGACACCACCTCGGCCACATCCTCGTCGTCGACCTCCTCCTTCAGCATTTTGCTGGCCTTCTGAAGGTCGGCGAGCCGGCGGTTGGCCCCCTCGAGCTTTTTCTGCAGCGCGGTCATCCGGCCGTAGCGGATTTCGGCGACACGGGCCAGATTGCCTTCGCGTTCAGCGAGCTGGGCTTCCGAGTTGAGCTGCTCCTGCTCTCCCTTGATGGTGCGCAGCTCCTGGATGAACTCCTTCTCGCGCTGCCAGTGCGCCTTCATTCGGTCAAGCTCGGCGTTCATCTCGGAGAGCTCCCCTTCCAGTCGAGTGAGCCGTTCCCGGGAGGCCGGGTCAATCTCCTTCTTGAGGGCCTGGCGCTCGATCTCGGCCTGAGTGATCCGCCGCTGGATCTCGTCGATTTCGGCCGGCATGCTGTCGATCTCGATGCGCAGTTTGGAGGCGCACTCGTCGATCAGATCGATGGCCTTGTCCGGCAGAAAACGGTCCGCGATGTAGCGATGGGACAGGGTGGCCGCGGCCACAATGGCCGAGTCCTTGATGCGCACCCCGTGGTGCACCTCGTACTTTTCCTTGAGGCCCCTCAAGATGGAGATGGTGTCCGCAATACTCGGCTCGCGCACCATGACCGGCTGAAAACGCCGTTCCAGCGCCGCATCCTTCTCGATGTGTTTGCGGTATTCGTTCAGAGTGGTGGCGCCGACACACCGCAGCAGCCCGCGCGCAAGGGCCGGTTTGAGCATGTTGGAAGCGTCCATCGCACCCTCGGCCGCGCCCGCACCCACCACGGTGTGCAGCTCGTCGATAAAGAGAATGATCTGACCCTCGGCGGTTTCCACCTCGCGCAGTACGGCTTTCAGCCGGTCCTCGAACTCCCCGCGGTACTTGGCGCCGGCTACGAGCGCGCCCATGTCGAGGGCCACCAGGCGCCGGTTTTTCAGCGTCTCCGACACGTCGCCGGCCACGATGCGCTGAGCCAGGCCCTCGACGATGGCGGTTTTGCCCACCCCCGGTTCGCCGATTAAAACGGGGTTGTTCTTGGTGCGCCGGGAGAGCACCTGCACCACCCGGCGGATCTCCTCGTCCCGGCCGATCACGGGGTCGAGCTTGCCCAGGCGGGCGAGGTCCGTGAGGTCGCGGCTGAAACGCTGCAGGGCCTGATACTTCTCCTCGGGGTTCGAGTCGGTGATGCGCTGGGTGCCGCGGATGTCCTGCATCACTTTGAACAGGGCATCCCGCGTGACGCCTGACCGGGCCAGAATCCTTCCCGCCTCGCCCGCCTTCTCGTCGATGATCGCGAGCAGGATGTGCTCCACGCTGACGTACTCGTCCTTCATCTGGGTGGCCTCGGCAAAGCCGGCCTCCAGCACGGCCTTGGTTCGGCCGGAAATGTAGGCCTCGCTCAAGCCCGCACCGCTCACTTTCGGCAGGCGTTCGACCACCCGCTGCGTATCCGCGGCGATGGCCTCCGGCGCGACCCCGAGCTTGCGCAGCATGGCGACCGCGGTACCCTCCCTGTCGGCCAGCATGGCGCTCAGCAGGTGCTCGGGCTCGATCTGCTGGTTGCCGTACTGTGCCGCCAGCGACTGCGCTTTTTGGATAAGCTCTTGTGATTTAATCGTAAATCGGTCAAACCGCATCTTTCCTCCTCAAGGGCTTGGTAAAATTGAGCTTTATTGGTCTAAAATTTGCATAAACTATAGATAAATTTAATCACCCTGCTCCTCATGTCAAACCGCTGAAGGTGACCGAGTGGCAAAAAAAATTGTGAAATCCCGTCATTCGACCGTAGCACGGCCGCATCCCGTTATTATCCCCATCGCATCCGGCAAGGGCGGTGTCGGCAAATCGTTTCTCACCGCAAACATCGCCATGGCCTTAGCCGGTATGGGCCACCGCGCCATAGCAGTCGACCTGGACCTGGGGGGGTCCAACCTGCACACGTTCCTGGGGCTGGCGAATCGTTATCCCGGGGTCGGGGATTTTATCCACGGTGCAGCGCCTACACTGGAGGGCCTTCTGGTCGATGCCGGCGCACCCAACCTGCGTTTCCTGCCGGGGGACGGCCGGACGCCCTTCCTCGCCAACCTGGGCAGCGCGCAGAAACAAAAATTGGTCCGACACCTTCGGTCCCTGCCGGCCGACTATATCCTGCTTGATATAGGCGCCGGCGCGACCTTCAACACCCTGGACTTTTTTGCCTGTGCACCGGCGGGCATCATGGTGACCACCCCTGACCTGCCATCCGTCATGGGCATGCAGGTATTCTTGAAAAACCACCTGCTGCGGCGTATCGACCGGCGCCTTTCCGCCAACGGTTTCAAGCCGTTACGACCGCTGCTCAAGGGGCTTCTGCAACAGCCCATGGATCGCCAGCCTTCGTCGCTGAATGCGTTGAAATCCCGGATGACAGAACAGGACGCGGATGCCGGACACGCCATCGCCGATGCCACCGACGGCATCCGGCCTCGGGTGGTGTTCAACATGGGGCTGGGGCCGGAGGAATCCCGGGTGGCGCTCAACATCCGTGAAAGCCTGGCCGAGGTGTTGGCGGTCGAGCCCGACTTTTTCGGGTTCGTGTTTCAGGATCCTGCCGTGCGCCAGGCGCTCGCGGCGCGCAAACCCTTCCTCTCCAACTTTCGCGAGAGCATGGCCGCCCTCAACATCCTCAAGATCGCCGAACGGATCGTCAAGTACTGGCAGCACCCCGTTCCAAACAGCGCCGCCTTGATGATCAAACACGCCTTTCAGAAAAACGGGGTCCTAAATCCGGCAGCGTCCTGAATGTGCAGCGCAGGAATTGGACTCCCGATGACGTCGCTTTTTGGCAATTTCGTGGGAGCGGCTTTCCAGCCGCGATTCGGCTGTCGCAGCCGGGGCTGCTTTGGCGACGTCGGCTTATCGAGGCCGAAGGGCCCTCCCACAGCTGGTTGCCGACGGGATGGCAGGGTGCGCCATAACCGGCGTTTTACATGGCCGGCCCCCAGGCATGCGGGGGCGGGTCGCGGCGCAGGCTCTCATAGAGGGCGATGCCGGCCGCGGTGGAAAGGTTCAAGGAGCGCGTGCGCTCCGTGATGGGGATGTAAAAAGAGGATGCGGCGTAGCGCTCGAGAAGAGCCCGGGGAAGCCCTATAGTTTCAGAGCCGAAGACCAGAAATATGCGCGGCAAAGACGGCATGGACCAGAAAGGCCGGGTCCCGGCCTTGGTGAAAACCGCCACCTCAGCGTCCCGCGGCGTCAGTTCCTCGGCCAGCGCATCGAAGCTGTTCCACACCCGCAAATTCACCCGCTCCCAGTAGTCCAGTCCCGCTCGCTTCACTTCTTTGCTCTCCAGGGAAAAGCCCAGCGGTTTGATCAGATGCAGGCAGGCATTCGCAGCCAGGCAGGTGCGGCCGATGTTGCCCGCGTTCCAGTGGATCTCAGGTGCAACGAGAACCACGTGGCGTTCGGGTTGAATAAGCTGAGCAGGAGGCTTCGCGTCGTTCATCGCCAAAAACGATCCGGGTCCATCCATCGCAGGCTGCTATAGCCGGCGTCCGCACACGGGGCAAAACGCATACTCGGCTGGGAAATCCTTCTTGCAAAAGCGGCAGACTTTACCCGCTTCCGTCGATGCGGGGGCGGCTTCGGACTCGCGCACGGGCATTTCACAACGGTCGCAGATGAGCATCGGCTCGCCGGTTTTCACTTTCAGCACGGGGATGAAAAAAACACTCAGGTAGTGATCCACGCGTTTGAGGCGCGCCTGGTGCAGGCCGCAGCGTGGGCAGCGTCGGGGGATTTCATCCAAGACCTTGATCCTGGGCTGAACGCCGCCTATGAAAAAGAAGAAGCTTTCTATCATGGTGGATAGTTCGGTATTCAGGTATTTGGGTGTTTGGTCGGGTGGCTGGTCCGGTATTCGGTTTTTCGTTGTTTTCTAAAATACCAAAACACCCAGACACCCAGCTCGCCCATTTTCTAAAAGTCCCGCGGTTTGCAAATTATCTCACGCACTCTCAGTTCGAAGAAATTGTTCTGGTGAGCCGGTTTCAACACCAGGGCCGTGTCCGCCCCCCGCCCGGAGCCGCCGACGGAGACGATATCCTGCCCGCTGAGCGCCCCGGCATCCGCGGCCATGACCGCAACCTCCACCGCCACCTTGGTGCCTTGGCCGAAGAGCTTGAGGGTGTCGGCCATCAGCAATACGGGGTAGACCCCCGAATGCCGGGCGGCCACCGAGCGCTCAATCCCGGACAGCGAGTGGCTGGCGGTCACCACCGCCACCCCTTTGCGCTGAAGCTCGCCGCGCACATCCTCGGGCATGACGCTCTTGAACGGCTCCTTGAAACCGCAGTGGTAGGTCACCACCACGATCCGCAGTCCTTTTAGGATTTCGATCGCCCGATAGGCCGTGTCGCCCTTCGAGGTGGCCAGCACCGCTTCGGTGATCCCCAGCTCCCGGGCACGCGCGGCCGCAAGCTCCAGAGTCCGTTCCGTGTTCTCTTTTCCCGGTTTTTCGAAATACATTCTGTCCTCCTCTGCAGCGCAGGGGCTCCCGCCTGCCGTTTATTTAGGGTGCGGTTCATTCTATATGGAATTAGACGCCAGTCAATATGCGGGTTTGCCCTTGACATGGGGCACCAACTCGTCTATTAAAATTTATCCATCGACTGATCATTTTGCCGTGTCAATTACCCGTAAGCTTACTGGTATTAAACCCGATTCCGAGAGGCAGACTAGCGTCGTCCATATGGCAGAGGGATTGGTCAGCCTGATAACCAAACAGCGCTCCGCAATCATTTCCAAATGGTTTGATTCCGCGATTCACGCCTACGCACCGGACACCGCCGCCTTCATCAAAAGCCAGAAAGACCAGTTTGCCAACCCCGTCGGCAGCCACACCCTCAGGGGCGTGGAAGTCCTGTTCGACCAGCTCGTGGGGGGCATGGACGCCGGCGCCATCACAACATACCTGGATCCGATCATGCGGATTCGCGCCGTGCAGAATCTCACCCCCGCACGCGCCACTGCTTTCATCTTCTCCCTGAAAAACATCCTTATCGACATGTTCGGCAAAAATTTTCAGGATATCGGCATGACCCGACAGTTCCTGGAGGTCGAGAGGCGCATCGACCAGATGGCCCTGGCCGCCTTCGACATCTACATGGCTTGCCGGGAAAAAATCTATGAGCTCAAGGCCAACGAAACCCGCAACCGGACCTTCAAGGCGTTCGAAAGGGCCGGTCTGGTGTCAAAGGATCCGGGAGAGGTTCCGGATGCCTGACGAGCTGTGGTCAACCACATTCCGTGACGTTTCGACGGGCCGGCTCCGGCCGTTGAAACGCAGATTGTCTGCGAGGTGTTGATCGATGAACAAAAAGTACATGTTCGCATTTATGGCCGTGCTGGTTCTTTTCCTGATCGCGTGGGTAGGGGTGTCCATCGGACTGCAGTGGCTCTTCGGGGTCGCCATACCTTACCTGGCCGTGCTCATGTTCGCGGTGGGTTTTGCGCGCAAGGTGATGGGCTGGTCGCGGTCGGCCGTGCCTTTCGCGATCCCCACCACCGGGGGGCAGGCGAAATCCTTCGATTGGATCCAGGACGCGAAGTTCGACAACCCTTCCAGCAAATTCGGGGTGTTCATGCGCATGGTCTTCGAGGTCCTGACCTTTCGCTCGCTGTTCCGCAACACCCGCACGAAACTCAAGGAAGGCAAGCTCTTCTACCAGCTGGAGATTTTCCTGTGGCTGGGGGCGCTGGCCTTCCACTACGCGTTTCTTACGGTGCTGTTGCGCCACACCCGGTTTTTCCTGGAGCCGGTGCCGTGGTGGGTGCAGCTGCTCGAGACCATCGACAGCTTTTTCCGGATCGAGATCATCTACCCCCAGTTCCAGTTCGGGCTGCCAGGCGTGTACCTGTCCGGCATCGTGCTGCTGGCCGCCGTCGCCTACTTGGCGGTGCGCCGCGTCGTGATCCCCTCGGTGCGCTACATCTCACTCGCCTCGGATTTCTTCCCGCTGATACTGATCTTCGGCATCGCCTTCAGCGGCATCATGATGCGCTACGTCACCAAGATCGACATCAACGCGGCCAAGCAGCTGACCATGGGGCTGGTGACCTTGCACCCGACCGTTCCGGAGGGGATCGGCGCCATCTTCTACATCCACCTTTTCTTCGTTTGCACGCTGCTTGCCTATTTTCCCTACAGCAAGCTGATGCACCTCGGCGGAATTTTCCTTAGCCCCACGCGCAACATGCTCGGCAACACCCGGGCCTACCGCCACGTCAACCCTTGGAACTCTCCCGTTCATGTCCACACCTATCAGGAATACGAAGAGGAGTTCCGAGAAAAAATGGTCGAGGCCGGGCTGCCCGTGGATAAGCCGCTCGAAGCCACCGCGGAACCAGCGGCAGAGAAGGAGTAAGACATGGCTGAAGCGAAACCGAAACCGCAAGACGTTCTGGACCTGCTCAACTACCACCCCCCCCGGACCGACTGGATGGACACCCCGGTCGAGATCCGCAAGGGGATGTACTGCTACGCCTCCAACCCCAAGAGCGTGGCGAACCTGGGGCTTCCCAACGCCCGCCCGTGGAACCCATTGGAGGACGACTGGAAGCTGCCGGAGAACTGGCAGCAGATCATCCACGAGGGCTTCAAGGAGCGCCTGGAGCGCTTCCGGTCCTTCAAGGTGTTCATGGACATTTGCGTGCGCTGCGGCGCCTGCGCCGACAAGTGCCATTATTTCATCGGCACCGGCGACCCCAAGAACATGCCGGTGCTGCGAGCCGAGCTATTGCGCTCGGTCTACCGCAACGACTTCAGCCGCATGGGAAAGATCCTGGGCAAGTTGAACGGCGCCCGGCCCATGAGCCTCGATGTGCTCAAGGAGTGGTGGTACTACCTGTTCCAGTGTTCGGAGTGCCGTCGCTGTTCGCTCTTCTGCCCTTACGGCATCGATACCGCCGAGATCACCATCATGGGCCGCGAGCTGCTCAACCTGCTGGGGCTCAACATCGACTGGATCGCCACCCCGGTGTCCAACTGCTACATGAACGGCAACCACCTGGGCATCCAACCGCACGCCTTCAAGGACATGCTTGACTTCTTTGTAGACGACATCGAGGAGAAAACCGGCGTGCGGGTGAAGCCGAAGTTTATGAAGAAGGGGGCGGACATCCTGTTTATCACCCCCTCCGGCGACGTTTTCGCCGACCCGGGCACCTACACGGCCATGGGCTACCTCATGCTGTTCCACTACCTGGAGGAAAAATACGGGCTGGATGTCACCTGGAGCACCTACGCTTCGGAGGGTGGCAACTTCGGCTTCTTCACCTCGCATGAGACCATGAAACGACTGAACTCCAAGATGTACGCCGAGGCCAAGCGCTTGGGGGTGAAGTGGATCCTGGGCGGCGAGTGCGGCCATATGTGGCGGGTGATCAACCAGTACATGGACACCATGAACGGGCCGGCGGACTTCCTCGATGTGCCGGTGAACCCGATCACCGGCACGCGCTTCGAGCAGGCCAAGTCCAACAAGATGGTGCACATCACCGAGTTCACCGCGGACCTGATCCGCAACGGCAAGCTCGAGCTCGACAAGAGCCGCAACGACTACCTCAAGGTCACGTACCACGACTCCTGCAACCCTTCGCGGGGCATGGGGCTTTTCGAGGAGCCGCGCTACGTGATCCAGAACGTCTGCAACCACTTCTACGAGATGCCGCCGAACACCATCCGGGAGCAGACTTTCTGCTGCGGCAGCGGCTCGGGTTTGAACGCCGGTGAGAACATGGAGCTGCGCCTGGCAGGCGGCCTGCCGCGTGGCAACGCCGTCAAGCACGTGCACGACACCTTTGGCGTTAACATGCTCGCCACCATCTGCGCCATCGACCGGGCGGTGCTACCGACCCTGGTGGATTACTGGGTGCCGGGGGTGCAGGTCACGGGGGTGCACGAAATGGTGGCCAACGCCCTGAATCTGACCGGCCAGAACGAGCGTACCACCAACCTGCGGGGCGAAGAACTCGAGGAGCTAAAGGCGCAAGCGGAGGGTGAATCCGATGAATGATAAGAAACTGATTATCACCGGGCTGGTCGTTTTTTTGATGATCGTCTTGTTCCCTTTCTGGTACAACCGGGGCAAGGCGGTGCCGCCGCCCGAGGTCAAGCTCACGGACAAGGCCAAGGCGGCCAAGGAGTGCGTGCTCTCCAAGGAGTACATGAGGGCGGAGCACATGCAGATTCTCGATCTCTGGCGCGAGGCGGTGGTCCGCGGAGGCCAGCGCGTCTACACGAACCCCAAGGGCAAGGAGTTCGTCATGAGCCTTTCCAACACCTGCCTGGACTGCCATTCCAACAAGGCGGACTTCTGCGACAAATGCCACACCTACAACTCCGTCCGGCCCTACTGTTACGACTGCCATATCGAACCTCCGAAGGAGAAATCGTGATGGATACCAGCAGACGTCATGTTCTACAGCTGTTGGGGCTTTCGGCTGCGGCCCTGGCGGCACCGCCGGTGCTCGACGCCCTGGCGGCCGGGCCGCCGGCGGCCGAGTCCAAGATAGGCCCCGCCAAAGGCGCCCTGACGGCCAAGCAGTGGGCCATGGTGATCGACACCCGCAAGTTCAAGTCCGAGGCGGACGTAAGGCCCCTGGTCGAGGCCTGCCATTCGATCCACAACGTGCCCCATTGGGATGAGAAGCGCTGGGAGATCAAGTGGCTCTGGTCGACGAAGTACGAGAGCGCCTTCTCCGGGACCGCCTCGGGCCGCTTCGGCCCCGAAGCGCTGGAAGACCGGCCCTTTCTCGTGCTCTGCAACCAGTGCGAGAATCCGCCCTGCGTGCGGGCCTGCCCCACCCGGGCCACCTGGAAGCGGGAAGACGGGATCGTGATGATGGATTTCCACCGCTGCATCGGCTGCCGGTTCTGCATGGCGGCCTGCCCCTTCGGCGCTCGCAGCTTCAACTATCGGGACCCCCGGCCTGCGATCAAGCAGACCAACAAGCTTTTCCCCACCCGCATGAAGGGCGTGGTGGAGAAATGCAGCTTCTGCGCGGAGCGCCTGGCGGAGGGGAAAAAGCCGGCCTGCGTCGAGGCCGCCGGCGGGAAGCTTGCCTTCGGAGACCTCTTCGACGCGGAGTCCGAGGTGCGCAAGCTCATCCGGGAGAACTACACCATCCGGCGCAAGATCAACCTGGGGACCGAACCTGCGGTTTACTATATCGTGTGAGGTGAATCATGCTTGAGCTGGCCATAAAAGGATCCAAAAGATACTACGGGTGGGCGGCGCTGCTCCTCGGCATCGCCGGGGTCGGTTTCCTGGTCTACCTGAAACAGCTGGACTTCGGCCTGGGCATCACCGGCCTGAGCCGGGACGTCTCCTGGGGCTTCTACATCGCGAACTTCACCTTCCTCGTCGGGGTGGCCGCCGGGGGCGTCATGGTGGTGCTGCCCTACTACCTGCACGACTACAAGGCCTACGGCAAGGTGACGATCCTGGGCGAGTTTCTGGCGATCGCCTCGGTGGTCATGTGCATCACCTTCATCCTGGTCGACCTCGGCCAGCCCATGCGGGTCCTGAACGTGCTGCTCTATCCGACGCCGAACTCGGTGCTCTTCTGGGACACGGTCGTGCTGAACGGCTACCTGTTCCTGAACCTGATCATCGGCTGGAACGTGCTCGAGGCCGAGCGGCAGGGGGTGCACTACCAGAGCTGGTTGAAACCGCTGATCTACATCTCGATCCCGTGGGCGGTCAGCATCCACACGGTCACGGCCTACTTGTACTGCGGCCTGCCCGGCCGGGGTTTCTGGCTGACGGCCATCCTGGCGCCGCGCTTTTTGTCCTCGGCCTTCGCCTCGGGGCCGGCGCTCCTGATCCTGCTCTGCCTCGTCATTCGCCGGGTTAGCAACTTCGACCCGGGCTGGAAGCAGATCCAGTCGCTCGCCGTCACCGTGGCCTACGCCATCTGCATCAACGTGTTCTTCCTGCTGTGCGAGGTCTTTGTCGCCTTCTACAGCCAGATCCCCGAGCACATGGATCATCTCAAGTACCTGTTCGTCGGCCTGCACGGCCACGGGGCCTACGTGCCGTGGATGTGGGCATCGATGACGCTGATGGTCATCGGGATCATCCTGCTGGTGAACCCGGTCACGCGCAAGAACGAAGGCACGCTCATGGTGGCGTGCCTCTGTGTGTTCTTCGGCTGCTGGATCGACAAGGGCATGGGAATGATCTCGGGCGGTTTCGTGCCGAATCCGCTGCACGAGGTGAACGAGTACATCCCGACGCTGCTCGAAGGACTGATCACCATCGGGGTTTACGCGCTGGGCTTCTTCGTGCTCTCGATCCTCTTCAAGATCGCGGTGTCGGTGAAGGAGGAAGTGCGCGCTTAAAAAGGGCTGCGCCCTTTTTATTTAAAAAACGAAAAAGAGGGGCTCTCCCGGTGCGGAGAGCCCCTCTTGCGTTGCAGGCCGTGGAATCATAATTTCCGGGACAGGTTGTAGGCAATATTGCATTTGAAATGCATGTGTATTCCAGGAGACTGGATGCATAGGGTTGGCTTCTGCATTCTGATCCCATCTTGATTCGCCCTCGTCCCGTTCTATTATGGAGCCGTAGGTATTATCGCTCCGGCAATAAATCAGGGCAAATTGAGGTGTGCATGAACCAGAAAGCGAAAAAGTTGGCCGAACGCCTGCGTGCGTTCACGGAAGATATGATTGCTTTTGTCGAAGGCTGCTCGGAGAAAGATTGGCAAAAAGTGTGCACCGAGGAGGAATGGCCGGTGGGAGTGACCGCCCGGCACATCGGGGCCGGGCACTTCGAGGCCATCGGCCTGGCCCGTATGATCGTGGGCGGGCAGAAATTGCCGGAGATCACGATGGAACAGATGGTCGGGATGGCCAACGAGCACGCCCGCCGGCACGCTGGGTGTACGAAGGAGGAGGTCCTGGGAGTCCTCCGCCGCAATGGCAAGGCCCTTGTCGAATATGTAGCCGGGTTGTCGGACGCCGAGCTGGATCGCACCGGGCACCTGGCCTTGGCCGGCGGAGAGCTGACCGCGCAGCAGCTCGTCGAGGCGGTTATCCTCACGTCGGGCGGCGAGCACCTTGCGCACATGATAGCTGCGCTGGAACCTTGAAAATCCGGTCGAATCAACCGAATTTTAAGGTATGACATGCCGCTCTTCCGGGGCCGGAGAATGCCCCTGAGAACTCGGCTATTGATCCTGTAGGGTTATTTGTGCAGAATAGCGTATCGTTACGCTGGCATCGGTGTGCAAGCGGGGCATCATGATTTTACGGGCCCGGGAGAACATTGGGTTGCTGATATGAGCCATAAATTCAACATCGCGCTGATCCAGCTGGCGCTGGGCGGCACTCCGGAGCAAAACCTGGAGAAGAGCCTCGCCTGGGTGCGCAAGGCCGCCCGCCAGGGCGGGCAGGTGATCTGCCTGCCCGAGCTCTACCGCTCGGTTTATTTCTGCCAGAAGGAAGACACGCAGTATTTCGATCTAGCCGAGCCTCTGTACCAAACGTCGTTTGCCGCGTTCAGCGCTGCCGCGAAAGAGCTGGGGGTCGTCATCATCGTGCCGTTCTTCGAGAAGCGCGCTGCGGGCCTTTACCACAACAGCGCCTACATCATCGATTCCGACGGCAGGGAAGCCGGGCTCTACCGCAAGATGCACATCCCCGACGACCCCGGCTTTTACGAAAAGTTCTACTTCACGCCTGGGGATCTCGGGTTCAAGGCGGTCCCCACGGTGTTCGGGAAAATGGGGACCCTCATCTGCTGGGACCAGTGGTACCCTGAGGCTGCCCGCATCACGGCCCTGCAGGGCGCCCACGTGTTGTTCTACCCCACGGCGATCGGCTGGCACCCGCACGAGAAAGAAGCGCACGGGGCCCGGCAGCACGATGCCTGGATGACGGTTCAGCGCGGGCATGCCGTCGCCAACGGCATCTACGTGGCGGCCGTCAATCGCGTCGGGTTCGAGCAGCCTGAAAAGGATCAACCCGGATTGGAGTTTTGGGGGACATCGTTTGTCGCCGGCCCGCAGGGCGAAATCATTGCCCGGGCATCGACGGACCAGGAAGAGATCCTGTTGGCCGGGGTTGACCTGGAGCGGATGGAAGACGTGCGCCGGAATTGGCCCTTCCTGCGGGACCGCCGCATCGATGCCTTCGGCGACATCCTGAAACGCTACCTTGACTGACGGTATCGATGAGCAATCTGACCCGGCGGCTTCCGGCGGAATGGGAAAAACACCAGGCGACCCTCCTGGCGTTTCCGCATGACGGCAAGGACTGGCCCGGCAAGTATGACGCCGTCAAATGGGCGTTCGTTGAGATCATCCGGAAGGTCGCGCCGCATGAAACCGTTCTGCTGGTGGTGAAATCCCGGGAGCAGCGCGACCGCGTGGCCGCCATGCTCAAGCAGGCCCATGCCGATGTGGACCATGTCCGCTACATTATCCTCAACACCAACCGCAGCTGGATGCGCGATTCAGGCCCTGTTGTCGTAAAACGCTCCGATGGAAAACGCGAGGCGCTGCAGTTTCGTTTCAACGGCTGGGCCAAGTACCCGAACCATCGTCTGGACGCAAGGATTCCATCGGCGGCGGCCGCTGCCCTGGACCTTCCTCTGACGCAGGTGCGCTACAATGGCAAGTCGGTGGTACTCGAAGGCGGCGCCGTAGACGTCAATGGGTCCGGCTCGCTGATCACGACCGAAGAATGCCTGCTGGATGCCAAAACCCAGGTGCGCAACCCGGGCTTCTCCAGGAAGGACTACGAGGCCGTTTTCAGCGAGTACCTCGGTATCCGCAATTTGATCTGGCTGGGCGCGGGCATTGAAGGCGATGACACGCACGGGCACGTCGACGACATCTGCCGCTTTGTGAACCGCAGCACCGTCGTCGCCTGCGCGGAGAAGAACCGGAGCGACATCAACCACGAACGGCTGCGGGACAACCTCGAAAGACTCAAGCGCGCCCGGCTGGAAGATGGCTCCAGGCTGGAGGTGGTGCCCATTCCCATGCCGGGCCGGATCGATTTCGAGGACCTGAGGCTTCCGGCCAGCTATGTCAATTTCCTGATCACCAATGGGTGTGTGCTGGTCCCGACCTTCAACGACCCGAACGACGGCCGGGCGCTTGGAATTCTATCGGAGCTGTTCAAGGGCCGTAAAGTGATCGGAATCCACGCGGTGGATCTGATCTGGGGTTTGGGAACCCTGCATTGCCTCAGCCACGAAATCACGGCGTGACCGAGGTTTCGACCCGCCCGATTGTCGACGCCTGCTCGATTCCAGGAAGATCCTGTCCGGCTATACCCGGCATTTTGACAGCGCGGGGGAGTGCCATTACCTTAAAAACAGGGTTTGGATCCGGGTCTTGTCGCCTGGGAAAATCCGGCGCCGATCACCCCGATGGGATGACCTGAAAATATCTGCGTGAACAAGAAACCGATCTTCTTCCGATCCTCGGCAGGAAGTCTATGCGGGGTCGGTTTAAGATAGAATTACACCCATGAGCACCTATGAACGTTGCCGCAAGAACGCACACCTCGAACGTTTTGAAGGACCGGCAGGAAGATGCAGCGATGGCAACTGCTGCATCGGCGGGTTCATGTCCCGTTGCGGGGCGGGGCCCTGCCTGATCGACCAGCAGGCTTGCAAGTTTTTCAAGAAATCCTCAGCGGCCGATCGCTGCATGCACTTCTGTGTCGCCCTGGACGGGCATTGCGACTGCGTCGAAGCACAGGAGGAAATGAAACGCAGGGGGCGTTCGAACAGGTGAGCTAAGCCGGGAGGTGGACTCAACGCCGGCAAAGGCAACGCCCTTTCCCTTTGGTCGGCCGAACGGTTATTGCGCTGCCTGCCAGGACCGGTAGTAGGTTTCTACATCGTCTACAAACCCTCCGTGCTTGGGCTGCCATCCCAGAAGGCGCACGGCCTTGCGGCCGTCCGCGTGCTGGTCCAGGGCCAGGCACTCGGCAAAATCGCCCATGGTCTTGGCAGCCTCGGCCACGGGGATATACTTGATCTTGCCGGTGTATCCGGTCACCCGGGCCACCGCGGTCAGCATTTCGCCGACACTCCAGCGGGAGCGGTCCGTGATGTTGAATACCTCCCCGTACAGCCCGCTTTCACCGGCGTGCAGGTAAGCGTCCGCAAGGTCGTCGGCATGAACCATGGTCCAGCGGTTGCCGCCGTCGCCGACCGCCGTCAGCGTCTTTTCCTTGACCGCGGCCGCAAACCACATGCCCGTGAGCCCGCCCTGGTAGCCGTAGACGCAGCCGGGGCGAATGACGAGCCCGCGCACGCCGGCCGCATTGAGCACCAGTTGTTCGGTGGTCGGCCGCCGGGCGACCAGCTTCGGAGGGTTCAAAGGGGCGGTCTCGTCGACCAGTGTGCCCCGGGTGTTGCCGTAGACCCACACGCCGCTTGTGTAGATGAGCGTCTTGGGCGGTGGCCCCTGTCGGGCGAGAG
>Ga0209450_10000060_pt1 | contig 70653 bp, 64 predicted proteins | sample FrelakmetLWP11LW_FD_187149 | JGI IMG/M metagenome (GOLD analysis project Ga0209450, IMG submission 187149) | Freshwater lake sediment microbial communities from the University of Notre Dame, USA, for methane emissions studies - LWP11 LW (SPAdes)... | ecosystem: Environmental > Aquatic >... | reverse complement strand
ACCAGATATCTTGCCCATGGCTGCAGTGAAAGAAGGCCGATTCCTCCGATTAGTCCGAGTGTCGACGTAAATCCGACCAGCATGGGAATACTGATTGAAAGGAATTTAAGCAATACCTCAGGTATTTCTTCGCCCGTAACAAAGCCTGCTGCAAACCTAAGTAAAAAGAAAACAGCCAGGGCTCCAAGCAATCCGATCAGACCAAATCCGATATGGATTGCCCCGACAACGGTTACATGCTTTTTCATTTTATTTGATTCTTCCATGACGATTAATTTTTTATTCCTTATATGATTATTTCATTCCTGGTCAAATGACTGGCAATTTAACCAAATGATGCATCGTTTCGTCAAAAATATCGCATTAAAGCAACCTTTTAATTGAAAAAACGTTCTATAAAACTGAGAGTTTCATAAATTTGACTTTATTGAAAACTGTATGAAAAGAAAAATCTTTTTTGCAAGTGCAGTGTTTTTCATAGCACTGACTTTTAACTCGTGTGAAATTCTGAGTGATTGCAAAACCTGCAAGCAGGTGACATATGTGGACGGAGCATGGGACCGTGAAACTGCCCCTGCAGAATACTGTGGTGCATCACTGATAAGCATTGAGGCAATGGATGATTATGTCAACGGCAACATCAGAACAGCCTGGGAGTGCAATTAAAATGGCCCTTCCCTTAATAAATTATTATCCGGGGAATAAAAGTTTGAATACTTTATAAAATGATTATTATGAAAAGAAAATTACTCGTAGCTGCATCTTTTATCTTTATGGCTGTTGCTTTCTCCTCATGTGAAAAAACATGCAAGACATGCCAGCAGAATATCTATGTGGATGGAACGCTTGAAACCTCCGGAACTTCTCAGGAATATTGCGGCGCTTCGCTTGCTTTGATAGAAGCTACCGGAGATGTTACCATCGGCAATTCAACTACAAAATGGGAATGTAATTAATAGCGTATCCCTATCAGAGTAACATCATCAACCTGTGGGGAGTCGCCTCGCCACTCCTCGAATATATCATTTAATTTTTCCGCCTGCCTGAGCATCGGAACGCCTGCCATTGATACAAGTGTTTCCTTCAGCTGATTTGACATGAACTTTCTCTGTTTAGGTCCGCCGAACTGATCAGCAAAGCCATCTGAGAATATATAAAATGCATCATCCTTCTTAAGTTCTATTTTATGGAGGGTGAATGGTAACATCCTGTAATGGATCGAGGCTGGCATCTTGTCGGCACGATAGTGAACAAGCTCATTCCCTCTTACTACATAAAGCGGATTGTTTGCCCCGGACCACCATAGTAGATTCTCGCTGAAATCCACAACACATACAGAGATGTCCATTCCGTCTTTTATAGAATCTTCGTCTGCAACCTGGTTCAGTGATTTTATAACTCCCTGGCGTAAATTTTCAATTATCTGGTCAGGCATCAGGATATGCTTGTTGTTCACTATCTCATTCAGGAGGGTTACTCCAAGCATGCTCATGAATGCTCCGGGTACACCATGGCCTGTACAGTCGGCAGCAATGATCACATGCTTGTTCTCAAGCGAGCTGACCCAGTAGAAGTCGCCGCTGACTATCGCAAGAGGCTTGTAAATTACAAAATGCTCGAGTTTGTCGCTGAAAAGCTCCAGTGAAGGGATGAGGGCCGTCTGTATTCTTTTTGCATACAGGATGCTGTCGGTGATGTGCTTTTTCTGGTAAGCGATCTGGTCTCTCTGTGCTGCAGCAAGGTCGCGCTGCTGCTCAATTTCGTCTTTTTGCATGGATATGGTCTTGTTCTTTTCCTCAAGCCTGATGTTGGCTTCTTTTTTTATCCTGTAGCCCCTGTAGATGTAGTATCCCAATATACTGACCAGCGCCAGGGCCAGGATTACAAACCATATTATCAGCTTCTGCTTCTCGAGAGTGGCAAGCTGAACTTTTATCCTGTTTTCCTGCTCCCCTATTTCCTTCAATTGCTCTTCGATCATTGCGATCTGTGACACTATCTTCTGCTTCTGATTTGAAAGGGTATCTTTCTGGATCAGCACCTCCTTCTGCTGAATAATAATTGTTTCTTTCTGTGATGTGATTTCTCCTCTCTGTTTAATGATCTGAGACAATTGGGCATTAAGTACCTTCTGCTTCTCAAGAAGAGTTTTTTCCTTTAGGGTTACTTCCTTGTCAAGACTGTCGAGTAATTTTTTCTGAAGGAGTATTTCTGCTTTCTGCCTTTCAATCTCCAGCTGCTGCACCCTTACTGTTTCCTTCTGCGCCTTAAGATCAGCTTCAGTAATTACAAAAAGGTTCTCCCAGTCTTCCTTGGTCTTTATTGCCATGAACAGGAAATTCTGATTTACAGACATTCCTGCCTTTTTGATCAGTTCCTCATTTGCTTCGAATTTTGGTTTGCCGTTGACAGCGACAAAGTTTATCATCGATTCACGAAATTCGAATCCTTCAGTGATCAGCATGGTTTGATGACCTTCAATCATACTTTTTATTTTATTCAGATTGAAGTTGCTGGCTTTGTTCACATACAGAACCTGGGTATGAATTATTTTTTCTTCGCTTCTGAAAGCAATTAACTGAATCGGCTTATCCTGGATAGTTTTCCTTGTTTTGGCGAGATTCCCCATTTCGAAAAGCAGATCGTTTCCATAATCCATAATGCCTATTTTGAAAACTGACGAATCGGTAAAACCCGGACCATAATCAATATATTTTGCCATATCGAAAATAAAAACTGCGCGGGTTGGATTGTCAAATACTTCCTGTCCGGAAGTTTTAATGAAGCAAAAAATCAAGACAATTAAGGCAATTGTTTTCCTGATTGAAAGGATTCCGGTACTCATGGTCAAGTTTTTTGTTAATACGAAATTGCAGTTTTTTCATTTACAAAACAAATATTAGTATATTAACACTCGTAAAAGCGTGTTGATAAAATGTTAATAACTGCGGCACTGCCAAAATTACTGCTTGGTTACTTATTGTAATTTTATACAGTTTAATGTAACTCCAACATTAGTTTTGAATATCAACGAATTACAACTTACAGACAAAAGAATAGTTATTGTTGAAGACGATGTACCGTCGATCCGATACTATGAAACACTTTTGAAAAGTTCAGGAGCTGATGTCAGGATTTTCCACAATGGCAAAGAATTTATCGATTACCTTAGCCGGGAAAATGAGAAGATAGATCTTGTCTTCATGGATTTCCTTATACCCCTGATCAACGGGATAGAATGCATCAGGGTATTCCGCAAGGATAGAAAGAATGTCCCTGTTCTGATGCTTACAGCATACTCTTCCGAACAAAGCAAGACTGAAGCTTATCTGGCGGGATGCAATGAATATATTATGAAACCTGTTTATCCGGAAAAGATTTTCTTCCTGCTTGAGAAGTATCTCAAGCACGAAGCCACTCCTTCTTTGATAGACTGATCCGGTTTATCTCTGAGCCGGTTCCACCAATCCCATATATTTCGAATAGTATTCCTGCAGCTTTTTATTTATTTCACCTCCCATATCTGTCTGACCGTAGGCGATACATGCTTCTCCGGCACGCCGCGCATATTCAAAGGCTGTTCCAATGGAATAATCAGAGGAACCGACAATATATGACTTCTGCTTTAAGTAATAATCCAGGTGAGCATAAAAATGCTTGCAGAGTTCGTTGGTCATTTCGATTGCTTTTTCCTTATTCCCGGCTGCAAAATATGCTTCGATGATATCATTCACATAAGGATCGTATTTGACAGTGTTCAAAGGCAGTTTTTCCATGCAGTAGTCAAGCACCTGGAGAGCTTTTTCATTCTTCCCTTTGGCGACAAGCGCCTTTGCCAGCTTGGCATAGTTAAGCCTTGCCCTGACAACCATCAGTGTGCGTAAATGATGATAATCGATATTGACTTTGGGATCATTGGCTCCTCCCCAGACAAATTTATTCATCATATTATCGTACATTATGTCCGGTTGAATCCTGCCATAATCGAGCCAGCTCGCTTTCTCCGACTTTATCGGTACCAGTCTGTATGCAAGCCCTTCAAGCTGAAAGTACTCTTCCAGCCCGAGAGCATCAGGATGGTATCCGCTTACAAAGTAAATGGGACGCTCCCAGTTATTGTGAGCGAGTATATCCAAAACCAGTAGCTGACTTTTAATTATTGAGTTCCCGGTAAGCTTTATGTCGATATAGGGAACTATTTTGGCTGAATCCTCCGGTTTAACCGTCCCTGATTCAAGAACTTTCTTCCTGTCGACAGGGATCCGGATATTCCTTGAAGGAATAATATCGAGCCATTCATTGGTCGACATACGAACCTTTGTTGCCCTGTTATTGCTTTTAATCCATTCCAGTGTTGTTGAAATATCAACAGTTTCCTTTCTGTTCGGGTCAATGTACACCTGGTTGTTTATGCCATCGTAATACTTCTGTATCGGAAGTGAAATAGGCAGAGGATCAGACTCGTATACTTTCCTTTTCATCTGCTCAATATACCAGTCAGTATTCAGAAGCATAAGATTGCACACCCTGACATCGGTTCTTTTTCCCTCAACCTCCTGGGCATACCAGAGGGGGAACGTATCATTGTCGCCGTTTGTAAAAAGAATGGCATCCGGTGCGCATGATTCGAGATAATTGAAGGCAACATCCCTAGCCAGATAACGTCCCGATCTGTCGTGATCGTCCCAGTTCTCGGTTCCCATTATTAATGGAACAGCCAGGCACAAAATACCCGACAGGGGAGCGGCCACACCTTCACCCTTAACCTTTTTGATAAGGTCATAAACAGCTATAACTCCAAGCCCTATCCATACAGCAAAGAAGTAGAAGGATCCCACATATGCATAATCACGCTCACGCGGCTGATTTGGGTATTGGTTCAGATAGAATACAATGGCTAATCCGGTCATAATGAACAGGAGAATTATTATCCACCAGTTCTTGTTGTCGCGGAAAAGCTGGAAAAGAAGACCGGCCAATCCAAGCAGAAAAGGTAAAAGATAATATTTGTTCCTCGAGGTGTCATTCCTGATATCCGCCGGCATATCGGCGGTTCCCTCCCTCGGTTCGTCTAAGAATTTTATTCCGGTGATCCAGTTCCCATTTACCGCACCTCCGGATCCCTGGGTATCGTTCTGTTTACCTGAGAAATTCCACATGAAGTATCTGAAGTACATGTAGCCGAACTGATAGCTGAACATGAATCTCAGGTTTTCACTGAATGTAGGTTTTTTAATGATTGTCTTTTTGCCGGACTGGTCCGTGACGGTTTCCGGAGTTCCCTTCGATCCGCCCCAGTCCTTATATATCTGGGCATGTTCCTCCTGATCACTCCACATCCTCGGGAAAAGCGTAATGAACCTATCATCATATACCCGTTCAAGGTTGTTGTGTGTTATGATATATTTGCCATTTTCGAGAACGTATACTGGCTTTCCGTCCTTATAATCAATTACCGGGGCATTGTAATATGCTCCCTTGAATAGCGGCCTTTCACCATATTGTTCCCTGTTCAGGTAATATAAAAGATTGAACGGGTCCGACGGATTGTTTTCATTAAGTGGCGGATTTGCCTTAGCCCTGATCATGATTATTGCCGTTGATGAATATCCAATAAGGATGACCATGACGGCGGTTAGGGTTGTGTTAAGCATAACCTTGTTTTTAGAAGCTGCCAGCCAGATAACCACAGAAACAGCAATAAGAAGGATTATGTTGACAAGTGCCGAGCCCGCCACAACCCAGAGACCGGTAAAGAAAAGAGCGGCTACCGATATAATTGCAGTCTGAACGTTCTTCCCGGGCTTCATCGTAAGCCTGATGCTTACTATCAGCAGGGCAGCCAGAATGATCATATGAAGTATCATCCCCGTGTTGGCCGGAAGTTTAAGAGAATTCACGAAGAAAAGATCAAACCTGGAGGAAATTTTAACTATCCCGGGCAATAACCCCCAGAGAAGCAGTGCCAGAATAGTGAATGATCCTGCCAGTGAAAAAACAAGTCCTTTCCATGAAAATTCAAATTTTCTGAAATAGTATACCAGGACTATTGCCGGAAGTGCAAGAAGGTTAAGAAGATGCACTCCGATGGACAGGCCCATCAGATATGCTATAAGGATTATCCACCTGTCGGCATGCTCTTCATCCGCCACATCTTCCCATTTAAGAATGGCCCAGAATACGGCAGCGGTAAACAGGGATGAGGTTGCATAAACCTCGCCTTCGACAGCCGAGAACCAGAAGGAATCAGAAAAAGTAAAAGCAAGTGCGCCGATAACTCCTGCCGACATTATAGCAATTATCCTTGGAATACTGAATTCCCTTTCCTCTTTCACGATTGTTTTGCGGGCAAGATGAGTGATTGTCCAGAAAAGGAAAAGGATCGTGAATGCGCTGAAAATTGCCGACATTGAATTAACCATAGCAGCAACTTTCGATACATCCTTGCCGGCAAAAAGGCTGAAGAACCTGGCAAGGATCATGAATACCTGGCTTCCCGGAGGATGCCCGACTTCGAGCTTGTATGATGAAGCAATGAATTCGCCGCAATCCCAGAGGCTGGCAGTTGGTTCAATTGTCATCAGGTATGTAAATGCCGCAATTGCAAATACCACCCATCCGGTTATATTGTTTATCAGCCTGAACTTTTTCATTTGAAACTCCGTTTTATTGAAGAATTGCTGAATATGATCAAACGACGAAAATACGGATTATTTGTTATTTTTAGCCAATATTTTATTTGATGAAGTTACGGTCTGTCTTGTCTCTCTTTTTTATTTTGTCAGTTTCCCGGATTGTGTCTGGGCAGTATTACGACACAGGACAGGATCCGGCAAATCTGAAATGGCTTCAGATAAAGACTGACAGGTTCCGTGTAATTTACCCTGAAAAATATGGTGCCCGCGGGATTGAATTTGCGAGGTCGCTCGACAGGGCATACTCCGATCTTTCCTCAGTTTTTCCTGAAAGGAAATTCAGGCTGCCTGTTGTGATCCATAATTACACAACAGAATCCAACGGATATGTTGCATGGGCACCCAAAAGGATGGAGATCTATCCGACACCTGAACAAAACTCTATCCCTCTTGATGCCAACAGGCAGCTTGCCCTTCATGAACTGACACATGTCTATCAGATGGAATCTTTGAATAAGGGTTTTACAAAAGCAATGTCAGTCATTTTAGGACAGCAGTTCACCGGAATTGTAGCGGCTCTTCTTCCCCAATGGTATCTGGAAGGGGAGGCGGTATATGCTGAGTCGGCGCTATCAGAATCCGGCAGAGGCAGAAGCCCTTCATTTCAGAAAGCTCTTAAAGCAATTGCTGTTGAAAAAGGCACAATGTACAAGTATGATAAAATTGTGAACGGTTCTTTCAGGGATTTCATCCCGGATCATTATCAGTCGGGTTATCAGATTGTAGCCTGGACAAATACCAAATACAATCCGCAAACATGGGACAAAATACTGAGATTCACTGCAAATGCCCCCTATCTGTTAAACCCTGTTAACCTGAGCCTGCGAAGCACTACAGACCTTAATAAGAGAAAACTTTTCCTCGAAACATTCGATACTCTGGGAAAAGCCTGGACTGAAGAGAATCTTCGCAATAAATCTAAAACTTACGATATACTTAATCCTTCAAAGCGCAGGAATTTCGCGAATTATCACAGCCCGGTAAAGATTAATGACAACAGTTATATAGTAGTTAAGACAACACAGTATAATCCACCTGAATTTGTAAGCATCAATACATTAACAAAGAAAGAAGAGAGAATTCATGTTCCGGGGTATATGTATCCGTATAATATCTCAGCTGGCAATATGTTGCTTGCATGGGTTGAATTACAGACAGATCCCAGGTGGGAAAACAGGAATTATTCGGTAATAAAGATCCTTGATCTCAGGAACAATACTACAAGACAGCTGACAAGGAAAACAAGGTATATGTCGGCTGCGGTTTCCCCCGACGGAGAAAGGGTTGCTGCAACAGAGAACACTCCTGAAAATAAAAACAATCTGGTCCTTATAAATACCAGTACAGGACAAATTTTTATATCTGTTCCGGTTCCCGGCAATGCATACCTTCAAAAACCTCAATGGTCAGTCGACGGATCTGAGATTTCATTCATAACCCTGACTGAAAATGGTGAAGGCATCACATCTTTCAGGGTTTATGATCAGTCATGGCGCTCACTCATTGAGGAACATCCGGAAGATTATCAATCGTCGTTCCTCAGGAATGATTCCCTTTTTTATGTAAGTTCATCGTCAGGGACAGAGAATATCTATGTCCTCTCCCCTGAAAAAAAACTGGCACGTCTTACAAACTCAAGGTTCGGGGCAACAGATTTTCTGATCACAGGTAGCAATTTAATGTTCTGTGACTACTCATCATCAGGAAATAATTTCTGTTTCACCAATATCAGTGATGCTCAACCGGAGGATTTGAAATACGGTCCGGCATTTTTTCTTATCGATAAGATAAAGATTCCCGAGAAGACTGTGATTTCTGAACCTGAAAAAAAGTACTCTCCGGAAAAATACCGGAAATGGCAGCATTTGTTTGGATTTCATAGCTGGATGCCGTTCTATGCCGATCTGGATGCTATCCAGTCGGACCCTCTTTCGGTGAAACCAGGATTTACCCTTATGAGCCAGAACCAGCTAAGTACCTTGATAACTACTGCTGGTTATGAATATTCGAATGGCCTTCATAAACTTCATTCCAAGATAACCTGGAAGGGTTGGTATCCTGTTCTTGAATCGAGAATCGATTATGGTGACAGGCCTTTAGTAGATAGTCTGAACTATAGTGCACGGGACCAATCCTTTGCCAGGCCCGCAATTTCAAATACGAATACACTCTCAATTCCGTTGATTTTCAGGACCGGAAAATTTTCAATATTCATCAGACCTTCATTATCGGTTAAATATGATAACAATTATCTGTATTCAACTGTAAACCATAATTATGATTACGGCCAGACACAGTTTGCAGGCAGATTCTATTTTTCAAATTCCTATTCAACTGCTGAACGTGACATCTACCCAAGACTGGCCCAGGTTGTTGACCTCTATTATGCCTGGAATCCGTTTGACAAGGAATACTATGGATCAGACCTCACATTGAGAACGGCATTTTTCTTCCCCGGATTTTTGAAGAACAATTCCTTAAGGGTCCGGTTCGAAAATGAATTTCAAACTGCAGTATCATTTGCAGATCTTCACTTTAATATTACAAGCTTCCCCCGAGGATATAAGAATATTATCTGCGAAGAAATTACTTTTCTTTCAGGTGATTATTATGCTCCTTTAATTTATCCTGATATAAATCTTGCCAGTTTTCTATATCTGAAAAGAATACGTGCCGGACTCTTTTTTGATTATGCAGAAGGTACAAACAATTACTACCTGGTGCAGAAGAATGGTGGTTATTCTGTAAAAGAAATAAGAAAAAAAACAGAAACTTTTACATCATATGGCGCTGAACTGATAGCGGATTTTCATGTTCTCCGCCTTCCCTATATGGTGTCGGCCGGAGTTCAGGCAGCATGGCAAAAGGGAGAAAAAGTTCCTGTGCTTGAAGCTATATTTAATATAAATATTTACGGTATTAGCATCGGGAAAAAGCCCCGTTTATGACTGGAGGACAAGATTGCGGGCTGTTTGCAGTATCAGCGCCCATGCTTTTTCAACATTATCAAACGTAACATTTGTCTGGCCGGTAACCATTCTCAGAGTGTACTTTCCGTTAACAACAGTATGTGAAAGATATATCTTTCCGGAATCGTTAAGAAGGTGATTTAACTTTTCGTTCAGGTCATTTAACTGCTTTTCATCATTGCCGGCCGGAGCATATCTGAAGCAAACAACATTTATTACAACCGGTGCAAGTATCTCAAAATCCTTTTCTTGCAGTATCATTTCCTTCAGCTGCGCAGTAAACTGTATGTGTTCCCTGATCTTTTTCTGCAACCCTTCTGTTCCATATGATCTTATGACGCTCCACAGCTTCAGAGCCCTGAATCTTCTCCCAAGTGGAATGCCCCAGTCGCGGTAATCGTTTACCTTCCCCCGCGTTCTGGTTTTAAGATACTCCGGCAGGATTTCGAATGTACGGATGAGGCTTTCTGCATCTTTGGTAAAGAAGGCTGTACAGTCAAAATTAGTGAACATCCATTTGTGTGGATTAAAAAGGAAACTGTTGATATATTCGCGTCCGTCGAGCATCCATTGAAATTCGGGCAAAATAAGAGCTGTGCCGGCCATTGCGGCATCAACATGGAGCCAGATATGGTTTTGGCTGCAGATCTCTCCTATTGGCCTTAAAGGGTCAATGGCGGTGGTTCCGGTCGTTCCGATTGTTGCAATGACGCAGCATGGCAGGAATCCATTCTTTTTATCCGAGGAAATTGCTTCACCGAGCTTTTCCGGATCCATTGAGAAATCTTCCCTGACAGGGATCTTTACAAGGTTTTTCCTTCCTATGCCGCTTATCCTTACTCCCTTTTCCACTGACGAGTGTGCCTGCTCAGAGCAGTAGACTCTGAGAATCCCTCCTGAATAAATGCCTTCGTTGTTTGAAGTGAATGCCGTCGCTCTTTCCCTTGCGGTTATTATTGCTGCAAGTGTGGCTGTTGAGGCTGTATCCTGAATAACGCCTTCAAAACTGGCAGGCAGACCTATCATATCACGCAGCCAGATCATCATTTTTTCTTCAAGCTCAGCCGCCGCCGGTGAGGTTTCCCAGTTCATGCACTGGGCCCCCAGGGTGGCGATAATCATCTCTGCCAGCACTGATGGCGGACTGGTATTTGCGGGAAAATATGCGAAAAAATCAGGGCTCTGCCAATGGGTTATCCCAGGCATAATGATCTCTTCAAGATCAGTCATAAGGAGGTTGAATGGTTCTGGCTTTGATGGAGGCTTTCCCGGGATACGGTTGAATATTTCACCTGGTCGGATTTGTGATTTTACCGGATACTTTCCGACATTTTCCATATAGGAAGCCATCCACTCGACCAGCTCATGGGCATGCTTCCGGAATTCATCAGGTGTCATTTCTGTTATCTTATCGTACCGATTCGGCTAGAAGGATGATTTTATTCTGCTTTACCTCAATCACTCCGCCGTTGATCACAAAATCCACATGATTACCCTGCTGATCCACAATCATAACAGGTCCGTTTTCAAGCGTCGAGATGATGGGGGCGTGATCCTTCAGAACCTGGAAAGATCCTTTCTTCCCCGGCACCCTGATTGAGCTTATGTCCCCTTCATATATTTTCCTGTCGGGAGTGATGATTTCCAATTTCATCCCTGTACGATTTTATTTTGACTGGGCGAGTATCTTTTCACCTTTTTCTATTGCATCCTCAATTGTGCCAACAAGCATAAATGCAGATTCAGGATACTGATCAACTTTCCCTTCCATTATCATGTTGAAGCCCTTGATTGTATCCTCGATGGAGACCAGTGCTCCTTTTATTCCGGTAAATTGTTCGGCTACCTGGAACGGCTGTGAAAGGAATCTCTGAACACGTCTTGCCCTGTGAACAACCAGTTTGTCTTCTTCTGACAGTTCATCCATACCAAGGATTGCAATTATGTCCTGAAGTTCATTATATCTCTGCAGCAGCTCTTTTACCTTCTGTGCACATGTGTAATGTGCTTCGCCGACGATATCTGCCGTCAGAATCCTTGATGTGGAGTCAAGCGGGTCGACAGCAGGGTAAATCCCCAGCTCTGATATTTTACGGCTAAGTACCGTTGTTGCATCCAGGTGTGCGAAGGTGGTTGCCGGAGCAGGGTCGGTGAGGTCGTCGGCAGGCACATAAACAGCTTGTACCGAGGTAATTGAGCCATGTTTTGTAGAAGTGATCCTCTCCTGCATTATTCCCATTTCAGTTGCAAGAGTAGGCTGATACCCCACAGCTGAAGGCATTCTTCCAAGAAGGGCGGAAACTTCAGATCCTGCCTGGGTAAAACGGAATACATTATCCATGAAGAAGAGAATATCCCTTCCGCCGCTTTTCCCATCGCCATCGCGGAAATGCTCGGCAACCGAGAGACCTGAAAGGGCTACTCTGGCTCTTGCTCCCGGAGGTTCATTCATCTGACCGAATACAAGGGCAAGCTGAGATTCTTTAAGAGCATCCATATCAACTTTTGAAAGATCCCATCCGCCTGATTTCATGCTTTCAAGAAATTCCTTTCCATATTTAATAACGCCTGCTTCAAGCATGTCGCGGAGGAGATCGTTACCTTCCCTGGTTCTTTCCCCCACACCGGCAAATACCGACAAGCCTGAATATGACTTGGCAATGTTATTTATAAGTTCAAGAATAACAACTGTTTTCCCGACACCGGCACCACCGAAGAGACCTATCTTGCCTCCTTTTGAATATGGTTCAATAAGGTCGATTACCTTGATACCGGTATAAAGAACCTCTTTTTCGGTGGAAAGGTCGTCATATTTTGGAGGCTTGCGGTGAATAGGATAGCCGCCCGTCTTGTCGAGCGGTCCGATGCCGTCGATTGCTTCTCCGGTCACATTCATGAGGCGCCCTTTTATCTGTTCTCCTATCGGCATGGTAATCGGGGATCCAGTTGCAATAACCTCCATGCCTCTGCGGAGACCGTCGGTGGAATCCATTGCAATAGTACGGACGGTGTTTTCACCAATATGCTGCTGGCATTCCACAACGAGGATTGAGCCGTCATTTCTTTTTATTTCCAGGGCGTCGTAAATGTCGGGCATTTCAGAACCTTGCCTTTGGAATGTTACGTCAACCACTGGTCCGATTATCTGGCTTATTTTACCGGTATTCTGTGCCATGTCTGATAAATATTTTAGTTCTTTTTCGGTGGATACAAATTTAACAAATTTTGAAGATGAATACCTTTTCTGATCTTTTTAATTAACTCAAGTTGCTAGTTTTAAGAAAAGGGAAGATTTAAGAACAAGGAACAAGGATTTTTGATTTAAGAAGAAAAGGCTAATTCTGTTATACTATTGATATTCATTATTATATGTATTACACTTCTTAATTCTAAAATCGTTAATCATCATTCGTTAATCAGATTTTTAGTGAAAACTTCATAAGTAGCAACTTAGGTTAATAATTCCAATTAAATGATTTGTTGTTCATGTTTCGGGGTTACGGGTTAAGTACAAAAATCTTTGCAGACATTATATAATTATTTATCTTTAGAATAATTATGAGATTAATTTTAAATCATCTTACTATGAAAAGACTCATCTTAAGTTTGGTCCTTTTTACACTAATTTTTTCAATACTGGATGCCCAGTTTACAAAAATCGGTGGCGGAGTGGCCTATGGAACAGGGTACTGGTTCCAGAAAACTGAAATGGCAGAAAACAGGAGCGGACATTTTGCAGGCTTTCTCGAGGGTGTATATGAAATAACTAAGCCTATTCAAGTAGCAGCTTCCTTTAGCTATTTCTATCCGCATAGAGAAGAATATACATTAAGCAAAACCTCAGTATCTTCAATGATGTTTGATATCAATGGCCATTATGTATTCAATTCCCTTGCCAGGTTTGAATTCTATGGTCTTGCCGGCCTGGATTTTTTGCTGACATGGAAGAAAATCAGAATGACAGGTACATTCAATGAAGAGTTTACAGAAAACGACAATGCATTCGGCCTGAATCTGGGTGCTGGTACTTATTTCAATTTGTCTAAAAAGATCAGTTTGTTTGCAGAGGCAAAATATGTTGTGAGCAAATACAGCCAGTTCATGGCAAATGCAGGAGTATTTATTAATGTAAACTGGCTTCCCAGGCAAAATAGCGATCAATATTGATCTATTGTTTCCTCCCGATCAAAGAGATGGCAAGGTCTGTCATCTCTTTTTTCCTTGTTTCATCAATATTTACTTTCTGAAGGAATCCGAATGCCTTGTTGATGTAATCGTAAGCAAGTATTTCTGTAGTGTCCTTTACATTCAGCTGTTCGAAGATACTGATCACCTCTTTTATCTTGGTTTCTGAATCAGTTTCTGTCAGAGAAAACAGCTTCTGAAGCTGCTTAAGCTGTTCACCCTTTGCCAGCTCCATCGCTTTTACAAGCGGCAAAGTTTTCTTGTTTGCCACAATATCGCCTCCTGATGTCTTTCCAAAGATCTTTACATCACCCCAAATATCCAGCAGGTCATCCTGGATCTGAAATGCAAGACCTAGGTTTTTTCCAAATTCATACAGAAGATCCGAATCCTTGTCGTCAGCTCCGCCAATTACAGCCCCGATCTTTACGGAAGCAGCCAATAGCACGGCTGTCTTCAGTTCGATCATCCTGATATATTCATTCTCTCTTACGATGGCTGCCTTTTCAAAGTCCATATCAAGCTGTTGTCCTGCACACACTTCCACGGCTGCCTTGTTGAATACCCTGAACACTTTAAGAAGACATGATGAAGGGGCCTGTAGAATACATTCATTGGCAATAAATGCCATCACATCGCCTGATAATATCGCCTGATTCGCATTCCACTTCTGATGCACCGTTGGCAATCCCCTTCTCACGGGTGCCTGGTCCATTATATCGTCATGAACAAGTGTGAAATTATGAAACACCTCCAGTCCGGCAGCGGGTAATATTGCTTCGTCAATCTTGTCAGTGAAAAGATTGCATGACATCAGTGCCATAACGGGGCGGAGTCGTTTCCCTCCCTTCGAAAGCACATACTTAACAGGATCAATTAGCCTGGGAGCTTCTGTGTTGTACGATAGGTTAATTAAAGCCCTGTCGATAACATCTTTTAGTTCGGAATGATTATACATGATACTAATTCAACGATAAAAGAGCCTGAAAACTGTTAACCTCTGAGTGCCTCAGCGCCGCTGACGACTTCAAGAATCTGGTTTGTTATTGCTGCCTGTCTTGCCTTATTGTACTGAAGTGTCAGGTCGCGGATCATGCCCGTGGCATTATCGGTCGCTTTGTGCATCGAGGTCATCCTGGCACCGTGCTCTGCCACAAAGGAATCCAGCACGGCCTTGTAAAACTGTATTTTAAGTGATTTTGGAATAAGTTCCCTTATGATTTCCTCGCCCGAAGGTTCATAAATATAATCGGCACGAATGTTTCCTTTTACATCTGCGGGAACAGTTTCGACTGGTAAAAATGTCTCTGTGGTGAGCTTCTGCACGGCGGCATTCTTGAACTGGTTATAAACCAGTATAATATTGTCGAATACCCCGGAAAGAAAACTGTTCATGACCTCTTCAGCAATAACCGAAGCATTATCAAATGTGAGATCGTTCAGAAGGCCATTGCGTTCAGGAAGAAGATTCAGCTTTTGCTTCCTGAGATAATCATACCCCTTTTTACCTATTGTAAGGAATGCAACATTTCCTTTCTGGAACTGATCCATGTATTTTTCCGAGACCACCCTCCTGGCTTCCTTAATAACATTGGAATTGAAAGCTCCGCAAAGGCCTCTGTTGGATGTTATTACCACAACAAGGATCTTTTGTGCTGAAGTGGTCCTGGCATAAATATTTTCAATTTCAGCTTCAGCAAGGCTTTGTGAAAGACCTAAGAGTATCTCATGAAGCTTATGAGCATAAGGCCTCAGCCTCAGTATTTTATCCTGGGCCTTTCTCAGCTTTGCAGCTGAAACCATTTTCATGGCCGAGGTAATCTGCCGCGTTGACTTGACAGAACTGATCCTTATCCTTATTGCCTTTAAATTCGCCATTTGAAACTCATTAATCTCTCTATGCTTTGCCCTCTATCGGGGTTTGTACTTTTCCACCAGGTCAATGGCTACTTTTTCAAGGGTGCCTGTAATATCATTGTTGAGCACTCCGCTGCGAAGATTGTCCAGAACATCCCTGTGCTTAATTTCGAGAAACTCTATATATTCCTTTTCAAATTCCCTTACTTTATTTACGGGAACATCCTTCAGTAGTCCCATTGTACCGCAATAAATTATTGCTATCTGTTTTTCAACCGGCACAGGGGAATATTGTGCCTGTTTAAGTATTTCAACGTTCTTGGAGCCTTTGTTGAGGATAGCCAGTGTTGAGGCATCAAGGTCAGATCCGAATTTGGAAAATGCCTCAAGTTCACGGTACTGTGCCTGGTCGACTTTAAGGGTACCTGCAATCTTTTTCATTGATTTGATCTGGGCATTACCTCCAACTCTCGATACTGAGATACCCACATTAATTGCAGGGCGTACGCCGGCATTGAAAAGTCCTGATTCGAGGAATATCTGTCCGTCTGTGATTGAGATCACGTTTGTGGGTATGTATGCTGATACGTCTCCGGCCTGGGTTTCAATTATAGGAAGGGCCGTAAGCGAACCGCCTCCTTTTACCATGTGTCTTATTGTCTCAGGAAGGTCGTTCATCTGCTTTGCAACTTCGTCTGATTCAATGATCTTAGCAGCTCTTTCAAGGAGGCGTGAGTGGAGGTAGAAAACGTCACCTGGGTAAGCTTCACGTCCCGGCGGACGACGGAGAAGAAGTGAAACTTCCCTGTATGAAACTGCCTGTTTTGAAAGGTCGTCATAAATTATAAGCGCGTCACGGCCTGTATCCCTGAAGAATTCACCGATGGCAGCGCCTGCGAACGGGGCATAGAACTGTGCTGCCGCCGGATCTGAAGCCGTTGCAAGTACGATAACAGTGTAATCCAGCGCTCCATGTTCTTCAAGTGTCTTGGCTATGTTGGCAACTGTTGATCCTTTCTGCCCTATTGCAACGTAGATACAGTAAACCGGTTTCCCTTTTTCAAAATTGCTTCTCTGGTTTATGATGGTGTCTATGGCAATTGCAGTTTTTCCTGTCTGTCTGTCGCCGATGATCAGCTCTCTCTGTCCTCTTCCAATGGGTATCATTGCATCGATCGCCTTGATACCGGTCTGCAAAGGCTGTTTTACAGGCTGGCGGTAAATAACCCCTGGAGCCTTTCTTTCGAATGGCAGAATGTATTTCTCACCCTCGATCGGACCTTTGCCGTCAAGTGGTTGTCCCGTCGGAGAGATAACCCTTCCAAGCAAACCTTCACCAACTTCTATTGATGCGATTCGTCCTGTACGTTTTACAATATCTCCCTCGTTGATCTCTTCCGTGGGTCCAAGCAGCACGGCACCAATATTGTCTTCCTCAAGGTTAAGGACAATCGCTTCTATGCCATTTTCGAACTCAATAAGTTCGTTGGCCTCTGCATTCGAAAGTCCGTAAATACGGGCTATCCCGTCTCCTACCTCAAGTACGGTGCCCACCTCCTCAAGTTCAGCGCCTGTCTGGATACCCTCAAGCTGCTGCTGGAGAATGTGAGATACTTCTGCTGGTTTAATGCTTGCCATATTGTTATTTCTTAAATGCCATAAATATTATTTCAATACTATGCCGAAAGTGTAGTTCCTTTCAGTTCCTTTTCAATTTTGCGAAGTTTATTCCTGATGCTTGCGTCGATATAACTGTCTTCAACCCTAAGGATAAATCCTCCGATTATATCCTTATTGACAATTTCTTTAAGCTCAACTTTCGTCTTAAAGATCCCGGTAATAAGGTCGATTACCTGTTTTTTTATTTTTTCGTCGACTTTTATTGCTGTGGTGAGTACCGATTCGGTTATTCCGTTGTATTCTTTAGTTTCGCGGATGAATTCCCTGGCAATTGCAGGAAGATAGTTTTCTCTTCCGTTCTTTACAACCAGGTTTAGAAGAGAAAGAGAAATCTTCTGAATATAGTTTTCTGTTACTTTATGTAAAATATCCTTCTTCTTTGTTGGAACAATTATCGGACTGGCGAGCAGCTCTTTCATCTCCGGCAATTTGCATAGCTCAGTAATGAATATCATGTCCTGATATACCTCATTCAGAAGCTTCTTTTCAATCGCTGAATTGAATATTGCCTTTGAGTACCTGACTGATATTCTGCTGCTGTTCATTAATGGAGCTGTTATTCAGTATTAATTCAGATCAATGTCTTTCAGGTACTTGCTTATAAGTTTTTCCTGTTCGTCGGTTTTGCTGAGCTTCTCGCCCAGAAGCTTTGATGCTATGCCGATTGAAAGTGTGGCAACCTGTTCATGGATTTCCGAAAGGGCCTTGGCCTTTTCTCTTTCAATTCCGGCTTTTGCTTTTTCGACAATTTTTTCAGCTTCTTCCGAGGCTTTTCCTTTTGCTTCTGAAATAAGCTTGTCGCGAACCTCGCGTGCTTCTTTCAAAATAACTTCCCTTTCCTCTCTTGCTTTTCTGAGGATCGCCTCGTTATCGCTCTGGAGCTTAAGCATCTCTTCCCTGGCTTTTGCTGCAGAGGCCAAAGAACCTTTTATCATTTCATCCCTTGCCTTCACTGCAGAAAGAATTGGTTTCCAACCAAACTTCGCAAGAATAAGGAAGAAAATGCCAAAGATAAGAGCAGCCCAGACAACTACTCCTATTCCCGGTGAAGTCAGACTGTTTGATAAGAATATCATAATAACTTTATTAAATCATTGTAAATTAAAATGAAGACCTGCAACCAACCGTTGCAGGCTTCATAGTTCATCTCTTACTGTTAGATAAGAGCTACAACAATTGCAAACAGGGCAGCTCCTTCAATAAGGGCTGCTGCAATGATCATTGCAAGCTGTATCTTCGAATAGGCTTCCGGCTGACGTGCAATTGCGTCCATTGCCGAGCCGCCTATCCTTCCGATACCGAGACCTGCTCCGATGACTGCGAGGCCTGCTCCGATTGCTGCGAATGAGATGGGTTCCGTTACTGTTGGTTCCATAGTACAAAAATTAAATTAAATTAATGATGCTCCTCTGCCACTGCCATTCCAATGAACAGTGATGAAAGAAGAGTGAAAATATATGCCTGCAGGAATGCAACGAGAAGTTCGATGCAATCCATGAATACAACAAAAATAATTGATACCGGAGCCACTGCCAGTGAATCAAAAATGAAGATCAGGCATATAAGGCTCAGAACGATTATGTGTCCCGCTGTGATGTTTGCAAAAAGACGGATCATCAGGGCAAACGGTTTTGAAACCAGTCCTATAAGCTCAACAGGTATCATTACCGGCAACAACCACACAGGGACTCCCGGTGCAGCGAAAACATGTTTCCAGTAGGCTTTGTTGCCGCTGAATTGAGTTATCAGGAATGTACACAGTGCCAGTACAAAGGTAACACCAACGTTTCCGGTAACATTAGCGCCGAAAGGCGGGGGAAAAGGGATCAGTCCAAGAAGGTTGTTAAGCAGTATGAAGAAAAAAGCCGAAAGCAGATAGGGCATATACTTCTCATACTTGTGTTCTCCGAGATTTGGTATTGCAATATCATCACGTATGAACAGTACAATCGGTTCAAGAAAGCTCTGAATGCCTTTGGGATGACTAATACCTGTTTTCCTGTATGATCGTGCAAGGGAAAGAAAAAGAAACAATCCGAGGAGTGCGGCAAATATCATCCCTGCTACTGTTTTTGTTATCGAAAAATCAAGAGGCCGCTTCCCTTCAGAAACTGTTCCTGAATCGCTGACGTTTACAATCTTTCCCTTGAGATCACCTTCCTCTTCGATCTTGTATCCTTTATAAACATGACCGTGAGCAAGTTTTCTTGAAGAAAAGATATCAAGTCCTTTGTCCCTGCTATAGAGTATAACCGGAAGGTATATAGCAACGCTCTCGCCAGTTTTCTTTGTCAGTATATGCCATTCATGAGAGTCTGCGACATGCTCAATGATGAAGGTACTGGCGTCGAATTTCTCTTTTTTCCCTTCCTGTCCGTATACCCGGGCAGATAATGCCAAAAGAATAGTAAAAAATAAAAGCCCTCTGACGATCCCGGTTTTCAATTCTGAACTGTTATAAAGATTTGTTTTTCAATGTTTTCACCATTATTAATGCTGAAAACAAAGTGAACGCTAAATATAAGACAAAAAATAATACAACTGATGATAATCCTGTTTTTTTAGCAACAAAAAACCAGATGAAAGCAAGGACAAGTTCCAGAAGAAATTTAAAGGTCACGGAGACAAGGCTGTGCATTGTCTGGCTTGCCGGATCTTTTCTCTGTCCTCTGAAAAAAATAATGATTGTCAACAACGCAATCAGGGTAAATAACCCGGAGAGAAGAGCCATTTCTCCAAATTTGATTCCGATGCCTGATTTTGAAATGATAAAGAATCCTGCTGCTAGAAAAAGGAATTCAAGCATCGCGAGAAGCTGTATATATTTAAAGACAGGTTTCATTCGGGGTTTATTTTTTCAGGAATCCCTTTATTGAAATATAAATGGCCGTAAATACTCCGAGCAGGGAGAGTATGATGGTGAACACGGGTGTTTCCCATCCGGTGAGTTTATCGAGTTTTACGCCGCCAAAGGTTGTCAGAAGAATAATGCCGATCATCTGGAATGCTATCCCTGAATACCTGGCAAAATTATCAAGTCCTTTATTTAGCGGTTTTTTCGGATTCTTTTGGTTTTGCTGCTCCCGCTCCTCCATTATTGTCGTTTTCGCTCATTTTGCAATTTCCGGAAAAAACTGCTCCGGGTTCAATTGAAAGCTTTGATGTTGCAATATCACCAAATATCTTAGAAGAAGCCTTAAGAATAAGCAATTGACTTACAATGATCCTCCCTTCGACAGTTCCTGATACCTCCGAATTCTTGCAGACAACTTCGCCATTTACTTTTCCTGAAGGCCCGATGACAATTTTTCCCTTGGTATTAAGGTTGCCTGTAAGCGAACCATCTATGCGGATATCTCCGGTGGATTTAACATCTCCGGTAATATCAGTTCCGAGGCTAATTAGATTTATTGCAGCTGTTTCCGTCTCATTGTACTTTGCCATAGTGGTTTAAATTATTGAGTTATAAATTTAATAACTCACAAATATAAAAACTATTTTATATAAGCCCCTATCCCGATAGCTATCGGGACCCCTGAAGGGGACTTTCTTTTTTTTGTGTTTTGAAGCCCCCTTTAGAGCTTGTCCCGCGCAGCTTAAGAGAAGCGGGAGGGTTTGGGGGTGAGTGCGTGTGAAACCGTTATTTTGGATCGTATGCCCACTTGAGATATATCGATCCCCATGTAAATCCGCCGCCGAAGGCGGCAAGTATGAGGATGTCTCCTTTCCGGAGCTTGTTTTCATATTCCCACAAACAGAGGGGAATGGTGGCAGTAGTTGTATTACCGAAATGTTCTATGTTGATCATAACTTTTTCAGGAGGGAGTCCCATTCTCCTCCCCGTAGCTTCAATGATCCTGAGGTTGGCCTGATGTGGAACAAGCCACGCAATATCTTCAGATTTAAGATTGTTCCGTTCCATGATCTCGGCTGCCACATCCGCCATATTTACAACGGCAAATTTGAAAACGCTTTGTCCTTCCTGATAAACAAAATGCTCTTTTGCATCAATGGTCTCATATGAAGCTGGTTTCACTGATCCGCCTGCTTTCATGTGCAGAAATTTACGACCTGAACCGTCGGTATGAAAGATAAAATCCATTATTCCCATTTCTTCACAGGTGGGTTCAAGCAAAACTGCTCCAGCGCCATCACCAAAGAGAGGGCAGGTTGTCCGGTCAGTATAATCAGTTATTGACGACATTTTATCAGATCCGACTACAACAACTTTCTTATACCTGCCGGTCTGAACATATGATGCTCCTGTCTGAAGTGCAAACAAAAATCCCGAACAGGCAGCGTTTAGATCAAAGCTGAAAGCGTTTTTTATACCGACTTTATCAGAAATGACATTTGCGGTGGCCGGGAAAATCATGTCGGGAGTTACAGTCGTGCAGATCAGAAGGTCGATCTCTTCCGGAGAAGTGTTGGTCTTTTCAAGCAATCCCCGTACTGCCTGCTCTCCCATATCGGAACTTCCAAGCCCTTCTTCTTTCAGGATACGCCTCTCCTTTATACCGACACGCTGCATGATCCACTCATCGGAGGTGTCAACCAATTTTGAAAGCTCCTGGTTTGTCAGCCTGTATTCCGGAACCCATGCGTGGATGCCTGTAATGGCAGCTCTTATTTTTTCCATTATTTAATCGCTTCTCTGATCTTCTCGGCAAGATTAACATGAACTACAGTTATTGTCTGGAGTATCATGTTCATAATTGCTTTGCGCTTAGATATACCATGTCCGATCACAACATTGCCGTTAATTCCGATAACCGGCGTACCCCCTATGCTTTCGAAGTCGAGCCTTTCAAAAAAGGGATCCTCAAAATTGAGTCTCTTGTATATGTGATGAAAAGCTTCAGTTTGCTTAAGCAAGACATTCCCGACAAAGCCATCACAGACAATAACATCGGCCATAGCTTCTATGAAGAGACTGTTAGCTTCAATGTTCCCTTCAAAATTCAATTCCGGATGATCTCTCATAAGCTCATATGCTGCCTTGACAGCGGGTGTGCCTTTTGATTCCTCCTCACCGATGTTAAGGAGCCTAACCCTTGGATTCTTTATGTCAAGCACATATTTGGCAAATATTGATCCGAGGATTCCGTATTGCAGCAGGACCTCCGGCTTTGTATCTGGATTAAGCCCCACATCCAGGATAACTGAATTTCGGCCATCAACAGAAGGAAGTATTGTTGCAAGGGCAGGTCTCAAAACTCCCGGGATCACATTTACCGTATAGCTTGCTCCTACGAGCATGGCGCCTGTGTTTCCGGCACTGCAGAAACCATCAATTCCCTTCAGCTTTAGCAGTCTGTATCCTACAGCTATGCTTGAATCGGGTTTTTGGGAAAATGCTTTTGCCGGCACGTCTCCCATCTCAATAACCTGGGAAGTAGCTACAATTCTGAAACGCGCCGGATCTACGCTGAGTTCCTCAAGTTTACTTAGGATGGATTTTTCGTCTCCAACCAAAACCAGTTCATCATCAGCTGACAAATGTGCAAGGGAATCAACTGCACCTTCTATGACCGCATCAGGTGCAAAATCGCCGCCCATGACATCAACGCCAATTCTCATGGTCTTAAATGTTGGTTACTATATGTCAGGCAGTTGCCTTCTTCTCAATGGCAAGCTTGCCCCTGTAAAAACCGCATTCAGGGCATACCCTGTGATACTGGACCGAAGATCCGCAGTTTGAGCATACTGCCGTTGTCGGAGCAGTAGCTTTATAATGTGTTCTGCGCTTGTCTCTTCTTTGTTTCGAGTGTTTACGTTTGGGATTTGGCATTTTCTACGTATTTAATTGTTGTTCATCAATTTCTTTAATTCATCCCATCTGGGATCGCTGTTATCTTCTTCATTTACTGTGTGCTCTTTCAGTTTGCTCAGCATTTTCGGATCGCACATGCTGTTCCCGTCACTGTCGTCCGGATGAATCCTTTGTATCGGCATGGCAAGCAGAATATATTCGTAAAAGTACTGAGCCATGTCAAGCTCGTTATCGTCGACCGGGACGGTAATTATGTCCGGATCGCTTTCGTCATGCACCTTCCCGAATTTAACAAGAAGCCTGTTCTCACAGCTCAGGGGTTGCTGAAAAACTCCAAGGCACCTGTCACATGAGATGCTGACTGTTCCGTAAATCCTTATCGCCAGGTCCATATGTGATGAACTTTTATCGGCCTCAACACTTACAGCAAGGTTGCCTTCCTTTACTTCCGATTCCTCAAACTGATCAAAAAACTCCCTGGTTATCCCGAAATCATAAGTGTTCTTCCCTTCCCTCAACCCGCTGATCGGTATGGTATAAAATCCCGACATCTCATCAAAATTTGGTCTGCAAAAATATGAAAGCTTCTTCAATTAAAAAAATTATCAACAAAAATGTAACAAAACTCGCCTCGGGCAGCAGCTTACCGTTAAAAAACCGTCACTCACCGATTTTTGCTATTCCCGGGCTGATTGGCGCATTATTTTTGATCCATCAATAAAAATTAAAGTCATGAGACACAGTATGCGACACAGTAATTATCCACTGAAAAGACACAGGGAGCATCATCCTATGATCAGCATAGGCCTCTTCTTCATTTTGCTGGGAGTGGCTCTCCTGATTGCCACAAATGACTGGCTGCACCTGGGGGGAGTACAGGAATACTTCACCTGGCAGACAGCAATGATTTTCATTGGCGCCCTTCTCCTGCTTAATCTTAATTTTATAGGAGGACTTACGATGATATCCATTGGAGGCTGGTTCTGGATAGACGACCGCTATGGCCAGATCCCCGAGATGTTAAAAACAATATATTGGCCATCAGTAATAATCCTTGCCGGGATTATATTTATCATATCTTATTTCGTAAAAAGATGGAAAGAAGTGTAATTAATTAAGAAACAAATAAATTTACAACCATGGAAACAATAAATGATTTCAAAGATGAAAAGCGTGAGAAGCGTCACGAACATCTTACAAATAACAGAATAGTTATTGGAGTCGTACTGGTACTGGCTGGTCTCGCACTGGTGATAAAAAATACAGGATTTTTCCCTGATTTCATCGATCATGTGATATTCAGCTGGCCAATGCTGCTCGTTGTTATCGGACTTATCATGACACTTGGCGCATCTGAAAAAACAGGAGGGATAATTGTCATGGCAGTCGGCGGATTTTTTATGATACCGCTTGTCTTCAGGGAGACCTTCCACATGTACAACATGTTCTGGCCATCTATCTTTATTATCATTGGGATAATATTTATAGTCACCAAGCGGAAAGGCTGGGGATCGATAACTTCAACGGGAACTGCAAGTGATGATTTTATAGATTATGTGAATGTTTTCAGTGGAGGTGACCGCCAGATTGTGTCACAGAACTTTAAGGGAGGAAAGATATCGGCAGTATTCGGGGGCATTGAACTCGACCTTACAAAAGCGAAACTTGCTTCCGGAAGGAATGTTCTTGAAATCGCAGCAGTATTTGGGGGAGCTACTATAATAGTACCCGACAGCTGGTACATTACCATTGAGGTAACCCCTATTCTCGGAGGCTTCAGCGATGAAAGAAAGCTGCATCCCGGGAAAACTATGGATACTGAAAGCCAGCTCATAATAAAAGGGGCCGTAGTATTTGGCGGAGGTGAAGTTAAAAGCTACTGATCAACTGAAAAATGAAACATCCTGTACTTGAAAACAGGAATCGTCTGATAGTCTGGGGACTGGTCTGGCTCTTTATTGCAGCGGGCCAGATCCTTTTATTCTATTTTGTATACGGAAGCTTCGTTAATGTCAGCATACCTGATATTATTGTTTCGCTGCTGATATATTCTGCCCTTGCTCTATCAGTCTGGTATCCATTCAGCTATTTCAACAAAAGCGAGACAAAGGTTTTTTCGCTGATATTAAACCTGGTTATTACAGGCGCAATAACCGTGACTTTCTGGGTGCTGATTACAAAACTTATAATGATGCTTGTACTGCCTGAACAGAACAACTACCAGGCATACTGGGATGCCACATTTCCTTACAGGATAGGCACCGGTGTTTTCATTTACGGTTTGGCAATCCTGTCTTATTTTCTATTTGCCAGCATGACAAACCTGGCAGAAAAGAAAGCCCGGGAGGCAAAGCTTGAAAGCCTGGTAAAAGAGACCGAACTGAAGATGCTGAGGTCACAGATCAACCCGCACTTCCTTTTCAACAGTCTCAATTCGATAAGTTCGCTTACGATAACCGATCCTGAGAAAGCAAGGACAATGGTTATCAAACTGTCAGATTTCATGAGATATGCTCTCTCACGAAAGGATGAAAAGCCAGTCCCGCTGCGAAGCGAGCTTGAGAACCTGAGGCTGTATCTGGACATCGAAAAAGTGAGATTCGGGGAACGTCTTGCAACGGATGAAAATATAGACCCAGGCTGTCTCGAGGTAATGGTCCCCGGTATGCTTCTGCAGCCTCTTTACGAAAATGCAGTAAAGCACGGTGTTTATGAGAGCATTGAAAAAGTCAGCATTAAAACCCTGGTGAATCTGGAGGACGGACATCTTAAAATTACAATAAGCAACAATTTCGATCCTGAAGCCATATCTGCTAAAGGAACCGGCACAGGACTTATGAATGTATCGAGGAGACTGGAGCTGACTTACGGGAACAAGGCATCCGTTTATACAGAGAAAAAGAACAATATATTTACTGTTACACTTTATATACCGGTTGATAATCCAAAAATGTTGTAATTTTACTAAGGATAGACCCCCTTTCTTATTTCCCCCAAGGGAGGCCCGAGCGTTAAGAAATAGCCCGGTGAGCTATTTTAGCGAAGGGGCCAGCCTGTAGCGGGGGTTGGGATAGGGGTCGTTGTAATTGAGAAATGAAAAAAATCCGTACTGTAATTATTGAAGATGAGGCTCCGGCAAGGGAAATACTGAAGTATTATCTTAAAGATTTCCCTGACATAGAGATTATTGCCGAATGTGCTGATGGCTTTTGCGGATTGAAGACCATTTCCACAATGAAGCCCGAACTGGTATTTCTTGATATCCAGATGCCCCGTCTGACGGGTTTTGAACTTATTGAAGTTATGACCGAGAAACCGGTAATAATTTTCACCACAGCTTATGATCAGTTTGCGATCAAGGCATTCGAGATGAATGCAATAGATTATCTTCTAAAGCCATTCCCGAAGGAGCGCCTGAGGAGCGCCATTCAAAAGGCAGTCGATAAGATAGGCAAACTGAAGGAAAAAGATCAGGATTCTCCTAATGAGCTTATCAGTAATCTGCCAAAATCTCAGGTGTCCCTGAATCGGATTGTTGTCAGGAAGGGAAATGCGATCAACCTGATAACGGTCGACCAGATCAGGTACATTGAAGCCCAGGACGATTATGTAATGATATACCATTCAGCAGGCAAGGCGCTCAAGCAGCAATCGATGAAATACTATGAAGAGAATCTCCCTGGAAATGACTTCGTCAGGGTGCACCGTACATTTATTGTGAAAGTTGCAGAGATAAAGCGTATCGAGCCCTATGGAAAAGATAACCATGTGGCAATCCTGAATTCCGGGGAAAAACTGCCGGTATCCCGTGCCGGGTATAAGCATCTGAAAGAGGAGCTGAACTTTTGAATTGTCTTGCTGTCTTGCTGTCTTGCTGTCTATTGAATTTTCGATTAAAACATTGTCATTGCGAGGATCCGCCAGCTGGCGGAGACGAAGCAATCTCTACTGTAATCCAGTGAACTTTATTTATGATCTTTCAGTCTGTTTCCTGATGCATATTTTATAAATGGCCTGTACCTTTTAAATCTGAAAAGTGGTACGGGATCATAACCGTGTGTTCCTCCGGGCCGGCATCTCAGTATTCTGTCAGTTCCCATTGCAAATCCGATGAAGGGTCCATGTATTTTCAAAGCATCAAGCATATATTGCGAGCATGAAGGCACATGCCTGCATGCTGGTCGCAGAAAAGGAGATATGGTATACCGGTAAATATAAACCGGAATCGACAACAAAAATGCAATTGTCTTTGTTATAGCCTGGAGCATGGTTCAAAGATAACCATGTTTGACTGACAAAATGACAAGAAAAATAACCAGGGATCATTTTGGCAAGCCTTTTGAAGAAAACAAGAAAACTCAAAAAATACTGAAATGGGAACTACAGGCATGTGGGGTATATTCATAACGGTCATGATCCTAAGCTGGATTGTGAGTGCAGTCTTAAAATCAAAATTTAAAAAGTATTCAAAAGTACCTGTCGATAACGGTATGTCCGGAAGGGAAATTTCTGAAAGAATGCTTCGCGACAACGGAATTATGGATGTCAGGGTTGAAAGTGTTCAGGGCTTTCTTTCCGATCATTATAATCCTGAAAAGAAAACCATTAACCTCAGTCCTGAAGTTTACAACGGAAGGAGCATTGCTGCTGCTGCTGTTGCCGCACATGAAACAGGACATGCAGTCCAGCATGCCACTTCATATGCATGGCTTGGATTCAGGTCAAAGCTGGTGCCAGTGGTCAGCTTTTCATCGAAATGGGTAACCTGGCTGCTCCTTGGCGGAATGTTACTTGTAAACACATTCCCTGCCCTTCTGCTTGCAGGTATAATACTGTTTGCACTGACAACCCTTTTCAGCTTCATAACCCTTCCTGTTGAGATCAACGCATCGCAGAGGGCGCTGGCCTGGCTGAACACTGCCGGAATAACTTCCCCCCAGAACCATAATATGGCAGAGGATTCTCTTAAGTGGGCTGCTTCGACATATGTTGTTGCAGCTCTGGGATCGCTGGCAACGCTGCTCTATTACATAATGATCTTTACCGGGGCCAGAGACGACTAAGTTATCTCCCTTCGACTTCCAGCCACCGGGTATATTTATGGATCGACCTTACGATCAGCCATATGGAAACAGCGCCAATCAGCAGCCACATCCATATTTCTGTCATGTAGATTTTTTCTGAAAGGAAGAAATTCCTGAAAAGATCCAGGACGGCGAATATCAGGAAAATATTTACGAAGCTGTTGTATTCTCTTTTGAGAACATTCCTTACCGAGAACCCGAGCCTGGAGGGTATGAATTTAACATGGAACGGCAGAAAAGCCTTCACCTTCTCAGACCATTTATCATAAGCCTCACCGAATTTCCTCCTGAGGAACTGCTCTTCGGCAAACATTATTCGTTCATAATATAGCCAGTAAACAAGACAAAAAACAACCGTGAACCATACGGATCGTAGGAACAGTACCGGACCAAGCCACATAAAGAAATTGCCAACATAGAGAGGGTGCCTTACTATGGAATATATACCGGTAACATTCAGTTCATCTGCTACCTGGCCGGCAGCCGTGTTGCGGCCTGAAGTGTTTTTAGGTGCAAAGCCAACGGTAAGTATTCTGATGATCTCGCCGAGAATGCTTACTCCAAGAAAGATCATTTCATCGCGCAGATCAAATATTATTGCCAGCCTGTTCCCAAGAAACATCATCAGCAATCCGCCGGCAACAAAAAACAGAGGTAGCCAGCTTCTCCTTTTAAAGAGCCAGTTACCGCTATTCTCCAATTCATGTATTAACGCCATAGTTATTTTATTCTGCGGCAAAAGTATGAAAATTCTAGAAACTGAATTTAATCCTGAGATAAACAAGGTTGAGCTTTGTCTTTATCCCGCTCATCGTGCCGTCGAAATGCTGCCAGATAAGCGAAAAATCAAGATTTTCTGCAAGTGAGTAATCAATTGAAGGACCGGCGAAAAAACCTTTAAGGTCCGGGAACCACATTCCCGAGAGACCAATACTGAGGAGCGGGGTTGCCGCCCATGTGAATTGCCCGAATGCCGTGAACTTTGAAAATGCAAGGTCCTTTGCCGAAAGGTTTCTGGCAGACAAGTTTAAAAAACTCCCGATTTTCAGCGGATTGTTGCAATACATCAGTTGGACTTGTGCAATTGAATTATCCTCAAAAACTTTGTCGATCCCTGCAGTGATTATAGTCGTTCCTGATGTATCGCCGAACGACTCAAGAGGATGAAACCATGAACCCTCTCCCCTAAAAGAGAGAGACCCTAATGATCCCGACCATCCTGCTCCCGCCACAATGTCGGAGCTGTTTGCATAGCCTGCAAGCATCTGGATGTCATAACCCCATTTGTTGAAACGTCCCAGCCCGGCAACTGTAACATTGTTATCGTTGTCCATCTTTGCGGCCAGCTCAATAGCTGATGATGATGAAGGATAATATTGCAGTCTTATTGCATCACTTCCCGGCCTTTCAATATAATCGACATCAAAGAATGAATAGGCGTTAAAAATATCGTTGGGATTCCACACAAATGTCTGTCCCCAGTTTATTCTCTGCCTGCCGATCCTTGCCTGGAACTTGTCGAAACTGAAATCGAGCCAGAGTCTGTCTATCGTGGTGTTCAGAAAAAAGGAATTTCCTTTTATTATATTCCACGACATGTCTATCAGCCCTGGATCCAGGGCTGTCATATCAGTATAATATCTTCCAAAAATCGGATCTTTTACCTGATCCCCTAAAATAAGACGGTTCCTTACTTCGGCTGCGAATGTTATCTTTCTGCCCATATATACTTTAAAATTGAGCCTGTTATGAAGAAGGTTTTCGAACATTATGACCTTTGAAAGAGTGTCAAACATGGCACTCTCCATGGTTGTAAGGTAGCCGTTCAATTCAACTATTTTTGGCTTCTCCTGTGAAAATACCGAACCTGTAAAGAGCGAAATAAAAACTATTATTGCAAACAGGTTTTTCATTATACCCTACTTTGTGCTATTCCCTGATATCATCAGAAACAACTTTGCCGTCTTCCAGTGTTATGACCCTGTGTGCTCTTTTCATGACTCTTACATCATGAGTTGAAAAAATGAACGTCATCCCCTCTTCATGATTTAGCTTTTCCATAATATCGAGAAGCGACTCCGCTGATTTTGAATCGAGGTTGGCTGTAGGTTCATCTGCAAGTATGAATTCCGGGTGCGTCGCCAGGGCGCGGGCAACAGCTATCCTTTGCTGCTGGCCTCCTGACAATTGTGACGGACGGCTTTTATGCCTGTCAGCCAATCCGACTGAAGAGAGTAGTTCATTTGTCCGTGCCATACGCTTTTCTTTCGGCCATTTCTGAAGGTTCATGATGAATCCTATATTTTCGGCTGCGGTTAGTACCGGGATCAGATTATACGATTGGAAGACAAAACCTACATGATCCATCCTGAAGTCTATGAGTTCCGAAGGTTTGAGTTCTGAAAGACGGTGCCCCGCTATCAGGATTTCTCCACCTGTGGGTTGATCCAGTCCTCCGACAAGGTTTAGTAACGTTGTTTTCCCGGATCCTGAAGGTCCTACAATTACTGCAAAGTCACCTTTTTCAAAACTTAACGTCACTCCGTTAATTGCCTTCACTTCAACTTCTGTATCATGATAGGACTTAAAAACGTTATTGATTTCTACTACTGCCATGACTCTGTTTTTCAAGTTTTTTATTCGCTTCTTAATGCTTCAACCGGATTAAGCTTTAAAGCTTTGCGTGCCGGGTAAATTGCTGATACTATTCCTGTAAGTACAATAAGAATGGTCGTTGTAATAAAGAATTGTGCATCAATGGTGGGAAACAGGTGTGCCGAATAGCCCATTGCTTCCATACCCTCTGAATATTTCATCAGGTTAATGCCTGTTTTCCCCGTGATTGCAATAACCACCTCACTGACGGCAATCCCTGCAAAACCGCCTACAATTGACAGGAAAATTGACTCCAGCATTATCATTATAAATATTTTCCTGCGGTTCATCCCTATCGCCATCAGCATTCCCAGCTCCCTGGTCCTTTCAAGAACTGCCATTAGCATTGTATTGACAATACCGAACGCCAGAGCCGCAAGTATCAGAACCATAAAAACAGCGTAGATCTGATTAATGAAATCAGTGATCATTGCAAGGTCGGGCTGAATTTCCTTCCAGTTAAGCACCTCATAATCGGGTAGTTTCTCTCTTATTATGGGGGTTACGCTGTTTGTAATGTTATTATTTTCAAGTCTGGCTATAACTCTGTGAAAGGTACCGTCCTCCATTCCTGTAAGCTGCCTCATCTCATCAATGGGAACAAACAGGGAAAGTGATTCGAACATATCATTGTTTGTCCTGAAAATGCCGCTTACCCTGAATGCAGATCCTGTCTGGTTATCATTTATATCAAGAAAGGAAAGGATTATTTTTGAACCCTCTCTGTACGACCAGGCTGCTTCCCTTATCTTCCATCCATATTTCTGTGCCTCATTAGGGGTCAGTAATTTTTCGAATGCTTTTACAAATTTTTTATCAGAAATAAATCTTTGACCTTGAAGCACTTCAATTTTAGAAACAACCTCTGACGGAATCCCTTCTTCCTTTAGTGATGCCATTGTTTCCGGAGTAATGATGTACCGGATAATATTCAATTCTTTTGCCAGTTTTTCGCCGATAAATGCTGTGTTGAATTTTGTATCTGTTTCAAAGAAACTCCCGGTTCCGGGAATAAGTTTTTTAGATAATGTGAACATTTCTTTTTCTTTCTCTACATCTATTCCCGTTATCTCAACACCCGAACTTTTCGTAGCAGTTGAGGCAATTCCCCTGATTATGATCCTTCCGGTTACATTTGTTACACCTGGAGTGGACTTCAGCGCAGAGACAACTTCCTGATAATCGCTTATGATATTCTGAATATCGGAGCTGCTACGGAAGTCCTTATTGTTCACCTGAATATGGGCAAGTTCTTCATTTACGGCAGCATCAATTCTCTGCACGACAGAGCTGTTTATTGCGGCCATTGAGAAAATTCCGGCAAAAACGCCAATCGTTACCGCAACGATAACTATCAGACTTCTCGTTTTGTTTCTCCAGACGTTTTTCCAGGCGATAGCAGTGATCATTTTTTTGTATTTAAGCTCGCATAGCGTTTATAACATTCATTCTGAAAATCTTGCGGGTGCTGAATATAATTGCAATCACAAGAATTATCAGAACAACTACGATCTGCCACATGTAAAAAGTATCCGGCAGCATAGTGGGCATCACCGGTTCAAATCCATAATCCTCATACATACGGGCAAATTCTCCTGTAAACCTCAACGGATGAAAATGTCCGTAAAATACAATCGGCAGTGATCCGGCTACACCTGCCGCAACACCTAAAAAACCGATAAAGAGCATTTCAAATGAAATAACTTTTGCCAGTTTTCTTTTCTGCATCCCGATTGATACCAGCATTCCGAATTCCCTCTTCCGTTCAGCCATCATCATTAATACTGTTCCGAAGACTCCGAAGGCGATCACCATATAAAGCACAGCAATCATTATCATTCCGCTTCGGTTGTCGGCTTCCATCTGATTTACCATCAGTGCATTAAGCTCCTGCCATGTCTTTATTGTCATTGGTTCAGAGACAATATTTTTCAGGCGGTTTTCTGTTTGAAATATATTGTCATCATCGTCGCTTTTAAGACTTATAACCGCAGAGGTGGCCATTGCGGGTGCTGCATAAAGCTCCCTTGCAGATTCTATAGGCAAATAGACAATGATGTTGTCAATATCCGGTGCAGACAGCTTAATTATACCCTTAACCCTGAACTTACCGGCTGCCGTTGTTCCATGATAGCCCTGACCCATAAGAACGATAGTATCGCCTACATTGGCTTTCAGATAGTCAGATAGACCATCACCGATTACCACATCATTTGTTTCTTTTCCTGTCAAAAAAGCATTGTTGTAAGAAGCGTATTTGCGGAACACAGGAAGAATGCCGGCACTATCTGAGTCGCTGATGCTGAAATCACTCATAAGCCTGGCTACGCTTGAATATGCTTCACCAGTGAAAAGAACCAGAAGTTTGTTTGTGTGGTCCGATATTGATTCGTTTCTTATTTTTTCAATGGCTTCGGGTGTCAGCTTATATTTAACCAGCTTATTGAAGATATTCAAAATTTCATTTTCTCCCTGCGGATCAATCCCCAGTACAATCACTCCCTGTGTATGGCTCCCTGCAGCCGCCAGTGCAAAGGACTCAAGTCTGGGTACAACATCAGTTACATTCGGATCTTTTCTGATCTCATCAATAAGCGACTGATCTATTTCAAAGCTGTTATCAAGACTGGGATCATCATAATAATCTATCTGTTGAAGCTGCAGATAACCGCTGTACGATTCAATGACGTTCTTGAAAAGCCTGTCATATGCTCCAAGCTGGAAAGACCTCATGACCAGTGCAAAGAAAATTGCGAAAAACACAGATGCGGCGGTAATAAGGGTTCTCCTTTTATTGCGCCAGAGGTTTTTCCATGCAAGCTGATAATCTTTCATAATTAGCCTCGTTTTTTGTCGTGCCGGGTGCCGGGTGCCGGATCACCGGCTTAATCCCCATAACTCGGAACACGGAACACGGAACTATACTATCTTATGGTTTTCATATTCTGCTGAGAAAAGAAGCTATCTTCAATCTTAATATTGAATTTTATTTCAACAATTTTCAGAATGGTTTTATAACCTTCATTTTCAGCAGGAACAAGCTCAATGAGAGTAGGGATAAGCCGGCCATCCATCATCCTTAGTTCAGAAGCCTTTTCCGTTCTGACCAGGTAATCATCCTCATCATACAGTTCAGCCTTGAGCGCAATGAATTCTTCCTTGTCGATCCACCAGACTTGATGGCCCCAGAGGACATCGGCATCCTCCTTTGCAAGAAGTTTTATCTTCCAGCATTCATGTCCATCAATGGATTCCGTGCCTTCTATTGAATGAATATAGTCTTCAACCACTGATGATTCCCTTAGGATGTCGTCGTTTGTATAGTCGGAGCCCATCCAACCCTGTGACATCATAGAGGGAGGAAGTTTAACGAGCCTGTTTATGGCAGGATTCCAGCTCCACATTTCCGTTTTGCGCTTCAGGAAGGTCTGCCCTTTTTCCCGGGCAGGAGCAGTAATAAGGGTGAGGGCGTAATCGTCTTCCTTTGACCATGATTTGAATTCGACAGTTCTTTGCCACGATGGTCTCACTATCGTCATAGCCATCTCGCTGTATCCGCTTTGCTCCCCTTTGAATTTGTCATCGGTTTTTTTGACTATCTCAGTGGCAGTCAATGACTGACCGGCAAGCCTGGTGGAAATACCCGGGCACGTGAAAATTATCAGAGAGGCGAGCAATAATCTTTTCATCATTAAATGACATTTTTTACTTAATGGGAGCCCTAAGTTAAGACAGGTTTTCAGGAAAAGCAATTTTCCCCATTGTTTCGCGTTTTTTCAGCAGAAGATTTTTATTATTTTTTCATCGGAGTACATTTACCGGGACCCCTAAAAATGAAATAATTAAAGAGGGCTTTCATATTTTAAGAAAAGATTTTCTATCTTTATCAGTTGTACTTAAAACATTTATACAATGGCAAGTCTCAAGCTTCTACTTGGATTGATTCCCTCAACTGCAAAAATTGAGCAGGCAGAAAAGGCTCTGATAACCGAATTTGAAAAGCTTAATGCCTTTACAGGATCCGAAACCCTGAAAAAATTCACCCAGCTGAAAGATCTGGTAACATCATCTGATTTCCTTTCAAAAAAGAAAGAAATAGAATCACTCAGCTTTAAGGGTTCTGAAGAATATGGAAAGGAGAAGGAGTTTCTCTCACTTCAGAAAGCAAAGGATATTGTTATGTATTTCAGGACGGCTGCAGGATCTGCCTTGAAGAAATTCAGGGAGCTTGACGGTTCTGAGAAAATATCAAACTTTGAATCGCTTCAGAAGCTTGTATCATCGCTCGAATTCCGCGAAAAGATGAAGACCAAAGAGTTCAAAGGCACCGATGAAGATAAAAAACTCCAGGAATTCAACAGGCTGAAATCAAGCTCGGAAATTACAGAGTATTTCACATTTAAAAAATCAAAGGAATATTCCAATTTCCTTAATATTGACGGCTCTGCAAGGCTTGCGCGCTACAATGAGCTTAAAGATTATGTGTCAACAAACGAATTCAAGGAAAAGAAAGCATATCTTCTTGACAAGAAGAGATTCGAAAAAACGGAAATGTTCAAATCTCTGCAGGAGTTTGATACGCTGAAAAAGAATGAGGATATACTCTGGTATTTCAAGGTAAAGGATTCAAATAAATTCGATGTTCTCAAATCAAGGGAGCTCATCTTCAGTGATGAGTTCGATGGCGACAAACTCGATACAAAGAAATGGCTCACCAACTATTACTGGGGCGATAAGCTGCTGAAAGACAATTATACCGTCGGCAACGACCTACAGGCATACACGGAAAAAGAGAACTTTGAAGTCCGTAACAGCCTTCTGAAAATAATTACCAAACCACAGAAAAAAGAAGGCAAGGCCTGGACTGCAGGAGGATTTAAATTCCATGAATTTTCATTCACATCCGGTATTGTGAATACAGGCGACAGCTTCAGACAGAAATATGGTACCTTCAGTGCAAAGATGAAGCTCGGAAATCCTGCTACAAAGTCTGCATTCTGGATGGTTTCCGATAAGATCACCCCTCATATTGATGTCTGCCGCACAGCAAACGGTAAAGTGGTTTCTGATTTTTTCGCCACTCCTGAAAAGAGGGCAAAAGGATCGATCGGAGGCAAATATGCAAACGATTTCTATATTTACACACTCGAGTGGTCTCCCGATAAACTTGTTTGGAAAATTAACGACACAGAAATTCTTACTCAAACCAGCAATGTTCCGCAGGAACCGATGTTCATTAATCTTTCCGGCGGCCTCGACAAACCAGTCAACAGCATGACAACCATGGAGATAGACTGGGTGAGGGTGTACCAGCCGAAGAAATAACCCCCGTCCCGCAAAAGCGGGACTGCCCCCGAGGGGGGCCTAATTTACATACATTTAGCTAATTAGCTTATATTTGGATTTAGCCCCCTTCAGGGGGGTATCCCCCATTGCGGGATGGGGGGCCGTTTATTATGTAACATTTTATTGTTTCAAACGTCTTTGCATTGTAAACCGGTTTATGACAGTAAAGGAATACAACGGGGCAGTCGATGAATATGCCGATGCAGTTTACCGATTCATACGCGCCGATCTGCGTGATGATGATAGGGCAAAGGACATTGTGCAGGACAGTTACGAGAAGCTGTGGAAACATGTGGCTGAAATAGATTATTCAGTCGTTAAATCCTGGTTGTTTTCCACCGCATATCATACTATGATCGATATAATAAGAAAGGAAAAGAGGATGACCGGCCTTGAAGAATGTGAGGAATCGGATCTGTTAAATGAATCACAGTATACTGACCTTAATGAAATTCTCCATGCAGCTCTTGAACGTCTTCCGGAACAGCATCGTTCTGTGGTTCTCCTGCGCGATTATGAGGGCTACAGCTACAAAGAGATCGGAGAGATAGCCGGACTAAGTGAAGCACAGGTTAAAATCAATATATACCGGGGCCGGATGGCCCTGAAAAACTACATCGGGAAAATTGAAACTGTAATCTGACAATGGATCCTGAGAGAACAAATATGGATGAGGATGAATTAATGGCTTCAGTAAGGCTGGAACCTGATAAAATTTCATTCCCCGGAAAGGATAAGCTCAGGAAATCTGCTGCGGACTTAACAGATACCCAGATTGAATATCTTTCGATCGCCTGCCTTGAAAAAGATATTTCCCCCGATCAGCTTCAGGAACTGGAAATCAATCTTAAGGAGAATAGCGAAAGCCGGGCTATTTTCGATACTTTTCAAAAAACAAAACTTGTTCCGCCAGCTGTCGTTTTTAAAAACAAAAACTCTCTGAAAAAGCTTTCTGCCGGACAAAAAGTTTTCAGAATGGCAACAGCCGGATTGAGTGCAGCAGCAGCGATCGTCATATTAATATTGAGTTATATTTTTGTTCCTGATCTTATCAATGGCAGGAATAATCAGACTGCATCCGGAATAATTCAGGACACAACTCCTGCCACAATTATTATTGCAGGCAGTAACCCAATAATAGCCCGGACAAAAACAATTATCCCGGAAAAAGAAAATAGCTTGACAGCAACAGAGGGCGCTATTATTCTGGCTGTTGTTCCTGATACTCTTCCAGTTTCAATAATAATTGAATATCAATCCATTACATCAGTTTTTATACCTGTTGTATCAGGTGTCAGTTTTCAGATTCCCGATCTGTCGCTGATAGCGTCGAATAACAGCTACATACCTAAGGAAATAGATGAAGACAGAAGCCGATTAAGAAAGTTTATAGCAAGCACATTCCGCGAAAAGATACTGGGAGAAAAATTTTATACCGATGAAGCAATCAGACCAATCGAAGTTGCCATTGCTGGAGTTAACGGGATGAACAAGCTTTTTGACTGGAACATGGAGCTCAGGGAAACTGTCGATGAAGCCGGTGAGGTTAAATCTGTTTATTTCAGCTCTGCATTGCTGACATTCAATTCGCCTGTCAGAAAAACCAGCGAGTGAGGGTAACTTTTTTATGTGTCCAATCGTCCCAGCATTAGAAACAGTAAAAATTTAAGCCATGAAAAGAATATTTGCAATAGTTATGCTTGCGGCAGGATTGCTCCCTGGTTTCAGCCAGGAAATCTCCGCCGAAGACAAGAGTCCTCAAAAACAGGTTGCGGACACAAATGATAATGCCAGGGTTGCCATCGGAAAAGATCTTTTCGTAATTGAAAATAATCAGGAAGCAACGAATCTGAGAGTTGGCGACAGAGGTGTAAAAATCCTTGAATCGCTCGAAGGTTCGGGTTCAAAAGTTGAATTTGAATATTACGGTAAAAATGATGCCGTTTGCGATGAACAGGAAAAGGAAGAATCGCCGGCAAAGAAAAGAAGCAAGTTTAAAGGGCACTGGGCCGGACTTGAGGTTGGGTTCAACAATTACACTTTTGATAATAAAACCCTTACCCTTCCGTCTGATATCGATTATATGGCTCTTCATTCCGGAAAATCCCGTAATCTCAATTTCAATTTCGGACAATTGAGCATAGGCCTGGCAAGACATGTTGGCTTTGTTACCGGACTTGGTATCGGCTGGAATAACTACAGGTTCGACGGCAATAATAATATTCAGAAGGCCGCGGATGGTACTATTGAAATCCTTGATCCGGGAGAGGTCCTCAAGAAATCAAAGCTGGGAACCTTTTACGTCAAGCTTCCATTTTTGCTTGAGTTTCAGATACCAACAGATCATAAACGACTGAATATTTCTGCCGGACCTATCGGTGCAGTGAAGCTGGGCTCATATTCATCAATGGTATTCGAGGATGATGACAAAATCAAATCAGATGATGATTTCAATCTTAATCTGCTCCGTTATGGTGTCACTGCGCGTATAGGTTATGAGAATTTCAATTTCTATGGAACATATTATTTCACTCCTATGTTCAAGACTGGCTTAGGCCCTGAAGGTCCCGGAAGCGTTGATCTGTTCCCGTTTGAAATCGGCATAGCATTTACAATCGACGATTAATAATTCCCAACAGTTGTTTTTTGTTTTTGAATGCAGGGACGTGATTCGTCGCGTCCCTGCTGTTTTGTATATTTGTAATATTCAATCAAGCAGTGAAAGATGCCCGAGAAAATTTTATCTGCCCGCGAACTTAAGAGGTACAGCAAACAGATCAGGATCCCTGAAATAGGGATTGAGGGACAGGAAAGGCTGAAAAAAGCCTCGGTGCTTGTTGTCGGCGCAGGAGGACTTGGATGCCCTGTCCTTCAGTATCTTGTTGCGGCTGGCATCGGAAGGGTAGGAATTGCCGAGTTTGACACTGTGAGTGAAGAAAACCTTCAGAGACAGATCCTTTATGGTTCAAATGATGTCGGCAAGCTTAAATCAATAATTGCAAAAAATCAGCTTGAACATCTGAATTCCTTCGTCAGCCTTGAGGTCTTCAATCTTCGTATCGATACTTCAAATGCGCTCTCCGTTTTCAGGAATTTTGACATTATAGTTGATGCAACAGATAATCTGGAAACCAGGTATATTATAAATGATGCCTGTGTAATTCTGGGCAAGCCGATGGTACATGGTGCGATTTTTAAATATGAAGGCGAGGTTTCTGTTTTCAACTACAAGGGAGGCCCTACATACAGGTGCTTCAATCCTTTCACCAATAAAAAAGATGCCAGGAATCCGGCTCCTGGTGAAGTCGGGATTGTCGGCGTTCTTCCCGGAATAACAGGAACTTTCATGGCAAATGAGATTATCAAGATAATCACGGGTACCGGTAAAATATTAAGCGGTAAAGTATTGCTGCTTAGCATCTCTGCAAATACATTCCATTTGATTTCCGTTAATAATATTCCTGATAATCATAGTGTCAGAGAACCAAGCAGTACCTGGAAAGTTTAATCTGTAATATGATCAATATGAGACTACTTCTTATAAGCAATTCGACAAACCCCGGGGAACCATATCTTGATTACCCAAAAAACAATATCAGGGAATTTCTTGGCTCCCGTCCGGTCAGGGTTTTGTTCATCCCATATGCTGCAGTCACTTTTTCATATGATGTCTATGAAGAAAAAGTTATTGAAAGATTCAGGGAGATCGGCCATGATATAGCATCCATTCATCATTTTTCAGATCCCGTGAATGCTGTCAGGGAAGCCGAAGCTCTTGCTGTAGGCGGAGGAAATACATGGAAACTGCTCAAAACACTCAGGCAAAATGACCTGATAGAACCGGTAAAAAAGAGAGTCTTTGAAGGGATGCCATATATTGGATGGAGCGCCGGTTCAAATGTTGCATGCCCCACAATAATGACGACCAATGACATGCCCATTGTTGAGCCTGATTCATTCAATGCTTTCAACCTTATACCCTTCCAGATCAACCCTCATTATCTTGATGCCAATCCGGAAGGACATGCAGGGGAAACCAGGGAACAGCGTATTGAGGAATTCATTGAGGTAAATCCCGATGTTTATGTGGTAGGCCTCCGTGAAGGAACGATGCTCCTGGCCGAAAAAAGGAAATTGAATCTTATCGGTCCCCGTCCTGCAAGGGTTTTCAGGAAAGGAACCGGTCCAAAGGAAGTAAGCGCAGGAGATAATCTTTCCTTCCTTCTGCGGCACTGAACAGGATTTCATTCAAATAAACTAACTTTGTCACCCGTTATAAGGCGATTAAAACGGTATTAACGGGCTATGAAGGTTTTTTACGGATTCCTGAAAATACTTGCAATTATTATTATCGTCATCACGACCACTTTATTTTTGGCTTCGTTCGTGATGCAGGATACAGTTGCGGGAATTATTCTAAGATCTCTCAATAAGAATATCTCCACAAAATATGAATTCAAATCTGTCGGACTCTCATTCCTGAAAAAATTTCCCAAGGCATCGCTGGACCTTAAAGATGTTTTCGTACACTCATCTCCGGGATTTGATAAAACCTGTTTTAAGGGCATCAATACCGACACTTTACTCTATGCGGAATCAACCACTGTTGAATTTAGCCTGACAGATGTCATCAGGGGAATTTATAATATAGACAGGATCGGGGTAAAAGGAGGCAGGCTTAATCTTTATACCGATACATTGTTAGCAGTCAACTATGAAATATCCGTTGAAAGCGATAATGATACGGCAGGCAATTTCATTCTCAACCTTGAAAGGATTAATGTATCCGGAGTCAATGTTACTTATAATAACCTGGATACCAAGTTGTTAATTAAAGGCTATGTTGATAATGGCCGCCTTAAAAGCAGAATTACAGGAGAAGATATTGATTTCACGGCAGAGGGTGAATTCAGGATTGATCTGTTCAGGCTTAACAATTTTACCATCTCAAAAAGCATTGAAGCAGTATCAGACCTGAAGCTTTTCAGCTCCGAGAAGGGTATCCTTTTCAGGAAAAGCACTCTGAAGCTGGATGATTACATAATCAACCTGTCAGGATCAATCTCTTCTGATGATGTTTATGACCTGGCAATTTCCGGTGATAAAATAGATATCTCCGACATAAAGAATTACTTACCAGAGAAATACCAGGCAAGAGTAGCCGGTTATAATCCTTCCGGAATCCTCAATATAAAAGGCCTTATTAAGGGTCCTTCTACCCGTACTGCCAATCCTGGAATAAAGGTTGATTTTAATATTGAAAGAGGGAATGTCACATATGGAACATCTGCTGTTACGTTAAAGAACCTTTCATTTGCCGGTATGTTCACCAACGGCAACAGGATGTCTGCGGAGACAAGTTCATTGTCAATAACCAGCTTCAGGGGAACACTGGGATCGTCTCAATATACCGGATCACTGGTTCTCTCTGATTTTAATGCTCTGTACGGCAAGCTTGATCTTAAAGGGAAAGTGTTTCCATCCGAAATAAGGGAATTCTTTAACCTGACGAATGTCTCTTCAGCACTGGGAAGCATTGATTTAGACCTCAGAATGGAGGGTATGATTCCTGATAAGGATAAATATTCTCTGCCCGATTTATTCAGCCTCAGCCCTGATGCAGACCTGAAATTCAATTCATTTTGTCTGGGGATCAGGCATGATAGTGTACTCGTCAGGGATGTTGACGGAATTCTGATGATCTCTGACTCGCTTGTAGCAAGAGATGTAATGCTTACTTTCAGAGATCAGAAATTCATTTTGAACGGCCTTTTCATCAATTTCCCTGACTGGCTCGCCGGAAAACCTGTAAAGCTGACCGGCTCTGCTGATCTTGCCTGCGATAAGCTGATGCCTGAACTGCTTTTTCCTAATGCATCCGATACTGCATCACAAAAGATAACTGGCTACCATTTCCCCGGAGATGTAATTATGGATCTGAATTTTAGAATTGAAAAGCTGATTTACAAAACATTTGAGGCAGAAAACATTGCCGGGGAGCTAAACTACAAGCCACGGGTCCTTAATTTTAAATCTCTGAACCTGAATTCAATGGAGGGATCGATCTCAGGCAATGGTTTCGTTGTGCAGAACTTTGATAAGTCATTCATCGGCCGGGGGAATTTTAATTTGAATAAGATCAATGTCAATAAGGCATTCAAATCTTTCAGGAATTTCAATCAGGACTTTATAAAAGCTGAAAATCTTTCAGGAACGCTTTCGGGTTCGCTGTCTCTTCTTCTTCCAATGGATTCACTGTTAAACACTGTTTATAAATCTATAACTGCAGAGGGCAAATTTGTTCTGACCTCCGGGGCTCTTACAGATTTTGAACCCGTTCAGGAGCTCTCATCATTCATAAGTATTTCTGAGCTCAGGGATATCCATTTTGAAAAGCTTGAAAATGATTTCTTCATAAGAAACAATTTCATCTATCTCCCTATGATGGATGTAAAATCTTCTGCGGCTGATCTCTCTGTCAACGGCAAGCACAGCTGGGACAACAACTATGAATATCATGTTAAAATATTGCTTTCAGAAGCCCTCAGCAAAAAGATCAGGAAGCCAAAACCTAATACAACAGAATTCGGAGCTGTGCAGGATGACGGACTTGGGCGAACCTCTCTATTGTTGAAAATCGAGGGCAACGATGAAGAAGTTAAGGTAGGTTATGATTTGAAGGCCGTAGGAAGTCAGGTAAAAAACGAGATCAAGTCGGAAAGGCAAAACCTCAAAACCATCCTCAACCAGGAATTTGGATGGTACAAGAACGATACTACTGTTACTAAGACAACAGCAAAGCCAAAACGATTCAGGATAACCTGGGAAGAAACAGATTCGACAAAAATTGAATAATTACCGACATAAGACTTTATGGACACTGATTCTGCTTCTGCTGGCAGTACTTATAGGTATGGGCTCCCTTGTATATACAAGTTATCTGGTCGATATTCTTAAAATTGAAGAGCGAAAGAAGGTGGAGCTATGGGCCCAGGCCACACTTCTGATAATAGATGCCGATTCAACAGAGAACATAGAATTCCCGTATTCGATCATAGAAAACAACAGTACTGTTCCGGTAATAGTTACCGATGAATCAGACAGAATAATTGCATATAAGAATTTCGATGAAACCCGAAAGGAAGATCCGCGATATCTTCCCAGGGCCCTCGAAAAAATGAAGAAGAGGAATAAGCCGATTGTGATTGACTTCAGCGGCGGTTATCAGAATCTCATCTACTATAAGGACAGCATAATCCTTACACAGCTTACCTACTATCCGTTCGTTCAGCTGGGAATAATACTGCTGTTTATCCTCGTTGCATATCTCGCTTTCAGCTCTTCCCGAAAAGCGGCAGATAACCAGGTCTGGGTAAGCATGTCAAAGGAAACTGCCCATCAGCTCGGGACGCCGACATCATCGCTTGCAGGATGGGTTGAAATACTCGGGCAGAAATATCCTGATATTTCCATTACAAGTGAGATAGCCCGCGATGTTGAACGGCTGGAAAAGATAACCGAGAGATTTTCAAGGATCGGGTCAAAACCTGTTTTGAACAATGAAAATATAACTGAAATAATCACACGTACAATCGACTATCTTAAGAAAAGAACATCATCAAAAGTCAGGTTCAGATTTGATCCGGGGGCTGAAGGGAAGATCGTTATCCCCGTTAATGCTGCTCTTTTCGAATGGGTCATAGAGAATATCTCAAAGAATGCAATTGATGCTATGGAGGGAAATGGAGAGATAAGCTACCGGATCATCGCTTCTGAAAAAAACGTGATTATCGATATTTCTGATACGGGAAAGGGAATTCCCAGAAAATCATTCAAGAAGATATTTAATCCAGGCTATTCGACCAAGCAAAGAGGATGGGGCCTTGGACTTTCCCTGGCAAAAAGGATCGTAGAAGAATTTCATAATGGCCGCATTTATGTCAGGAGTTCCGAAATAGGAAAGGGATCATGCATAAGAATAATTATAAACAAGGGTTGAAATTTGCCGTAGATGAACAGGAAGGATATTGAGATAATGGCTCCTGCCGGATCGTATGAATCGCTCATGGCTGCTATCCAGAGTGGTGCGGATTCAGTTTATTTCGGTGTCGAACAACTCAATATGAGGGCGGGATCTTCGAACAATTTCAGCCTTGAAGATCTGAAGAACATAGCCGGCATCTGCAGGGAAACTGGCCTTAAAAGCTATCTTACGGTCAATGTTGTGGTTTACGACCAGGAGATGCTGCGGATGCAAGAAATAATCGACGCCGCGGCAGAAAGCGTTGTTTCAGCTATAATTGCATCTGACCTTTCAGCTATAAATTATGCTTTCTCAAAGGGAATGGAAGTTCATCTTTCGACACAGCTCAACATTTCAAATACTGAAGCGCTGAAATTTTATTCACAGTGGGCCGATGTTGTTGTTCTTGCCCGTGAACTAAATCTTGACCAGGTTAAACATATTTACGGGAATATCAGGGAACAGGATATCAGAGGACCCCGTGGAGAACTGGTAAAGATTGAAATGTTTGTTCACGGCGCTCTCTGCATGGCAATATCGGGGAAATGCTATCTGAGCCTGCATGAAAATAACACTTCCGCAAATCGCGGAAACTGTTACCAGACATGCAGAAAATCATATATAGTGACTGAAAAAGAGTCGGGATACCAGCTCGAGGTTAACAATGAATTCATTATGTCGCCAAAGGATCTTTGCACAATAGGATTCATTGATAAAATGATAGATTCAGGCGTCAGGGTATTCAAGATTGAAGGACGGGCCCGTTCAGCTGAGTATGTAAAAGTTGTCTCTTCATGTTACGATGAAGCTGTTAAATCGGTATGCGATGGAAATTATACAGAGGAACGGATCGAAGCATGGAGGGAAAAGCTGGCAGCCGTCTTTAACAGGGGATTCTGGGATGGGTATTACCTGGGGCAGAGGCTTGGTGAATGGAATACCCGCTACGGATCGAGCGCCACAAAAAGAAAAGTTTATCTTGGAATGGTCACAAACTACTTTAAAAAACTGGGTGTTGCAGAGATCAGGCTTGAAAACGGGGATCTTAACAAGGGAGAGACAATTTTAATTACCGGGCCCACAACCGGGGTTATTGAACATAACGTTGAAGAGATAAGGGTTGATCTTAAAGAAACCCTCAAAGCGTTAAAGGGAGAATTGTGTTCAATCAGGATATCTGATCTTCTCAGGAGGTCAGATAAAATATACAAGTGGGTAAATCCGGAAGATCTTAAAAGCCTTTAAATAATCAACTTCAAAAGGTTATCTGCCTGGAGGCTTCAAGCACTTTACCGGCATTTGTTTCAACGTCGTCGGTATCAGTTTCAAGATAGATTAATTGTCCTGAATGATTTTTTGAAATGCTGTACATGTAGGTCTTGTCATAATACTTAAGGGTTATTTCAATCGCTTTTGCAAAGTCGCCGGTTTCAATGGCAGCAATAGCATCCCGGGCATTGTCTCCCCCAAGCCTTTTACTGATCCTTAAAACCGATTCCCTTAGCTGATCTTTCGGATAAGTTGAATACTCTCCTACCAGCCTTGGAAGTCTCTTTTCTACGCTCATGCTCAATACGATGGTCGGTGATAAGCGGATGTGTTCGAAAAAAATATTCTGCATAAAAACCGTTCCTATATTCCTGCTTTCATCCTCAAGCCATACCGGATTCATTTTATCTGTCTTTTTCCACTGGTGATGAAGCAGGTTTGAAAAATGCTCCGAGGATGGCTGAGGTAACTGCCCGAGGGCACCAAAAGCAGAACCTTTATGGTTTGCCAGTCCCTCGAGGTCAATTACCTGGTGGTGCAGATTTTTGATATGATTCAGAATATGTGTTTTGCTGCTGCCAGTCATTCCGCCAAGAACAATAACTTTCTTTTTTTCTGCCAGACCTGAAAGGACATGATGCCGGTATGATTTATAACCCCCCTCAAGCACTTCAGTGTTTATGTCTCCTAACGAAAAGAGCCATGCCATTGCTTCTGACCTCATGCCTCCCCTCCAGCAATGGACGAGAATTCTATTTTCTTTGGCAATTTTAAGTGCGGCCCGGAGTTTAGCATGCATAGCGGGTCCTGTAAGCTCCATACCCTTTAGAATAGCATTGGCCCGTCCCTCTTTTTTGTATTTTGTCCCAACGATTACACGTTCTTCATCATCAAACAGAGGAATATTAAAAGCTCCCGGAATATGTCCGGCCCTGAATTCCGATGGTGACCTGACGTCAGCAACCGGGAAGGTTGCGGCTAACGCCATAAATTCTTCTATATCAATTTTATTTAATGAATGAAAAGCCATAGCCTTATAGTCGACAATCAAATGAGCCGGGGATAATTACAGGCTCTTTCTGAAATACCTGGCAAAAAGCCTCTTCAGCTCTTCAATCCTTACAGGTTTTGTAATGAACTCCCTTATTCCCGACAGATCTGCCTTTCTTTTTGCATCAGGCATATTGTCGGCAGTAAAGGCTGCAATGATTGCTTTATTATCAGCAGCAAGTATTTTCCTTGCTGCATCATAGCCTGTCAGCTCAGGTAATACGAGATCCATAAATATCAGATCATATTTATTATTACTTGCCATATTTACCGCTTTAAGCCCGTCTTCTGCAATGTCACACTTATAACCGAGGGACTTCAGCATAGCGGTTAACACTGTCTGGTTCATTTTATTATCCTCAACAACAAGTATGCTTAGATCGGTCTTGATATTGCTGATGTCAGAAACAGAATGCGCTGACTTAATATAGGGGAAACTGTCAAGAACAACATTTTTAATCTCATTGGCATCAAGTGGCATGACAAGATAGTGATCGACTCCCATGGTTATGGATTTCATATAGTTTCCTTTCTGGTCATTTGAGCTGATCATCATTATGATAAAATTTCCTGAAAGGCTATTTTCCCATATAGCTGATGCAGCATCAAATCCGTTGAATTCCTTATCATCAAGTATTATCACAAGACTGTATCTGTCATCCGGATTGTTGATGTTTGCTTTAATTTGTCCTATCGTGGATTTCTGAAATGTAGTAATGGAAATGTTGAGACCTATCCTATGAAGTAGAGTTAGAATTTCATCTTCACGGTTCTGTGAACCGTTAATAACAAGGGTTTTGATCATTTCAAATTTTAGGATCTTTTCCTGTATCAGGTTTTTAATGATCCTGTCGTTTGAATAGGCAACAATGGTAAAGACGACTTTTATCCCCTGTTGTCCTGAGAGTCCTGACGGACTTTCTGCAGTTAGCTTACCCCCCATTATTTCAACCAGCTGCCGTGCAAGCACAGTTCCGAAGCCTGACTCGTCGCTGCTTTTTATGGTCTTAGATTCTATATTTACAGAATCGCCAAAGATCTTTTTCAGGCTGGCCTTATCAAAGCTTAAACCTGTATCCTGAAGCTCAAACTCAAGAGTAATGATCCCGCTGTTTTTGTTTTTAAGCCTGCAGCTAAGCCTGATCTCTCCCTTTTCGGTATTGTCTGCAGAGTGATTTATCAGGTTTGTAAGCACCTGCCTCAGCCTGTACGGATCTGCAATAATGCTTTCGGGAATATTATTTTCGATGTTGACCGACAAAACAATGTCTTTATCATTAATGTAAGTATTGGCAAGGTCCGTGCAGTAATTTATCTCTTCCTTTAAATTGAACGGGACCTCATCAAGCAGCATTTTCCCTGTTTCAATCTTTGAAAAATCCAGGATGTCATTTATTATACCCAGAAGCACCTCTGTCGACCTACGCAGAAGCACCACAATCTCCCTTGTTTCAGCTGACAGATCCTGCTTATTGAGAATATCTGTCAAACCTATTATCCCGTTAAGAGGAGTTCTGATTTCATAGCTCATCCTGGCAAGAAATTCCGATTTTGCCAAATTGGCTTTGGCTTCCCGTTTTCTTGCTGACTCCAGCATTGTTACATCGACAAGGAGCTCTATGGTCGCATTTTCGCCCATGAAGAACACAGGGATGCTGTTCCGGAATAAAACTATCTCACCTGTATCTTTTTTAATGATGACAAACTGTTCGGGATTGAATGATCCTCCAAGATTCTTTGAAAAATAATTGCTTACATCAGAGATGGATGATTCTGGAAAGATATTGCCCTTCATTTCTGTTTCGTCACCATAGGAATATTGTGTGGCAGCAGTTTTGTTGGCCTTGATTATCTCGCGGTTCGCATTATAAATAATAACCCCCACAGGTATTTCTTCAATCAGTTTGAAAAGCATTTTTTCTGATTCTTCAAGTCGTAATTTCACAGTCTTCTGGGATTTTATATATCGCCAGAAAATATAAATAATTACCTGTACGAGAAGAAGAGTTCCAAGTACAATAAAAAGTGAATTCCATATGATATACTTCTGAAAAAAATCAGTAGTTGCTGAAAAAACAAGTCCAAGTTCTCTTGTCACAAGCTGCGTGGAATAATAGGAAGATATGATATCCTTTATTTTTCCATCGATCGCTGCGGTGTGCTTTATGTTTGCAATTGACCCTGATTCCACTGCAGAACTGATCTTTTCGACCTGATAATAAGTGATCCCGAAATCTGCAGAATTATTAAAAATTATCTCTCCCGAATCGCTTACTACCCATTGCCACTGGTAATCCTTGAGGTTGAATGAAGAAAAAAGCTCATTAAAATATTTCTGATAATCGATTGTGACAACGATATTGCCAACAGCGGTATTTTCTTTGTAAAGAGGTAAGTAGAAATTATATCTCTTGTTTTCGTAGGTTAATTTTTCGGGAAATATGATCTCGCTCTGGACATTTGTAATGAAACTCTGAGGGAGCCAGGTATCCTCGTCTTTTTTAAGGGTATATTCATTTCTCTTGTTGTCGTACAGCTTGATGCTCGTTATCAGGTCCTGATACTTTGAATAAAAGAGTTTCATGTTTTCTTCTACCATGTTCTTGATGGCAGGATCTGCAAAGAACCTTAACAGGTTATCCGGATTGCTTATTTTGGTCAGGTCGCTTGTGAAATTATTATTGGCATCGTCGACAGCAAGGCCGACAATCTGTACCTGCCTGTCAAGCAAAGTAGTTATATACTTTATTTGTTTGTTATACAGACTTGTGTAGTAGAAAAAATTAGCAAGCACAATCACAAGAAATGCTGCATAAACCGCGATTAATAGCTTTTTCATTTGTGAGCTTTTTTCTTCTGCCAGAGGTTATAAAGATAAGGTTTAATAAGTTTCGGATGCCAGGGTCAACGGTATTTGCTGTTTTCATCCTCAAGAATATTTACATAGCTCCGGTAGCGCAAAGGATCAATAATGCCGTTTGCAACTGCCTTTCTTACTTCACATCCGGGCTCATCAAGATGCAGACAATTGTAAAAACGGCATTTGTCAGATATCCTGAAGATTTCGGGAAAGAAATGATATATTTCATTTCTTTCCATATCAACCACTCCAAATCCCCGGATGCCAGGGGTATCAATCACAAAACCACCGAATGGCATTTTATGCATCTCGGGAAATGTGGTGATATGTTTTCCCTGTTTATGATAATCAGAAACTTCACCGGTTTTCAGGTTTAATGATGGTTCAAGTATATTCAGAAGGGTTGTTTTGCCAACGCCGGAGTTGCCGGCAAGCAGGTTTATTTTGCCTTTCATCATATCCCGCACGGCTTCAATCCCGGTTTTACCTGTAAGTGAAAGCCTGAAGCAATCATACCCGATTTTCCCGTAAATGGAAACAATTTGTTCCATTTTTCTCTGTTCGTATTCTCCGTAAATATCTGTTTTATTAATAATTAAGCTTGCCGGAACCCTGTATGCCTCTGCTGTCATCAGGAAACGGTCAATAAATTCCATTGGGGTCTCCGGCAAAATTATTGTGATCATCAGGAATACCTGATCTATATTTGCAGCAAGCACCTGTGTCTGCTTTGATAGGTTTGAAGCTTTCCTGAGGATGTAATTTTTGCGGTCAAGGACTTCAGTAATTATACCCGAATTGCTGTTTTTTTCAAATTCAAACAATACATTGTCTCCTACTGCAACCGGATTAGTGGCTCTCAGCTCCTTTACCCTGAATTTACCTTTGATTGTGCACTCCACAATGTTGCTCGTCCCGAACAGAATCCGGTATCTGCTTCCGGTGGATTTTATGACAAGACCCTTTTCCAAAACTAAATTTTATATAATATGTGAGGCTGTCTCAAAAGCCTCCCTTTTTATTGCCCCTAAATCCCCTAAAGGGGACTTTCTGATTATCTGTTATTTATAGAACCCCCTTCAGGGGGCAGGGGGCAAGATTAAGGCTTTTGAGACAGCCTCACAATACTGTCAATATAAACAAATTTAATTATCCGATGCCATCAGCAGGAACGGCTTCATTTCGAAGCTGTGATAATAAGGCCTCAGTCTTTCAATGTTATAATGTTCTGATACCTTGACAACTTTCTTTGAAGCTGTCACCACATCGATAGGAACATTATCATAACGCCCGTTCTTGAGAACAACGATTCTTCCATGAACGCCTTTTAGGATAAGGTCAAGCGCAAGGTTCCCGTAAGCCATCGGTACTATCGAATCCAGCGCATCAGGATCTCCTCCGCGAACCAGATAACCCAGCTTCTGATTAATTACGTTTATCGTTTTCCCTCCGTTGTGCTTGGCCGAAAGCTCCTTAATTTTCTGTGAAACAACATCTCCGATACCACCAAGCTTGGCATGTCCGTATGCATCTCTTTCGCTGTCCGAGAATATCATTTCTCCTCCCTTGAACATAGCCCCTTCTGAAACCAGAACGATTGAGTATTTGCTGGGATTATGATTCCTGTCTTCAACAAGCAGCCTGGTAAGCAGGTCTATGTCAAATTTATATTCCGGAATGACACATCTGTTGGCTGATCCGGCCATGGTGGGAAGCATTGCGGTGAATCCTGCATAGCGTCCGAAGACTTCAAGTACCATGATCCTTTCGTGCGATCCTGCCGACGTCCTCAGTGTGTTTGTCATTTGAATTGTACGCGATACACATGTGCTGAATCCGATACAGTAGTCGGTTCCCGGAACGTCGTTGTCCATTGTTTTGGGAATAGCCACTACCTTGACACCCTTCTGGTAAAGATGAACACCATAGCTCAATGTATCATCACCCCCTATTGGAATGAGATAATCGATGCCCAGCCATTCCAGGTTTTTGATTATTTCCGGTGTGAGATCATTCATCTCAGCATTATAAGCTCCCTTAAGATGATCCGGCACGCTTGATTTTGACATGTGGCTTGGCCTTGTCCTAGATGTATGAAGGAAAGTGCCGCCAGTACGGCCTGCTTTGTTGACTATATCATCGGTGAGAGGTAAGAAATTATTGCTGTTGTCATATTTGTGATCCTTAATCAATTCAGTAATACCAGCCCATCCTCTCCGGAGGCCTATTACCTGATAGCCTTCACGGTTCGCACGGATCGTCACTGCACGTATCGCGGGATTAAGTCCAGGGACGTCTCCGCCTCCGGTCAGAATAGCGATTATCCCTTTTGTCTTCTTCACGTTTGCTGTGTAAGTTTGCTTTTTAGTTGTTGCCATTTTCCTGTTATTTTTGAGACCTCTAAAGTAAAACATTTTAAAATTATAGCAAATAACTATTGAAGAACAGGTTCAGTAATTAAGATTGTCTGTAAAATGTTAATTGTTTTTTATCATTCATTCTTATTTTTACAGTCGAAATGACAGGTTCATCATCCAATATAAAATCCAGGATCCTTATTACAGGAGGGAGCGGCCTCGTTGGAAGGCATCTTACCTCAGTGCTGCTTGCAGAAGGCTATTCAGTGGCTCATCTTTCAAGGAGTCAGGGTCAGTTCGGCAGAGTACGGGTTTACAGATGGGATCCAGACCAGGGGATACTCGATCCAATGGCTCTTGACGGAGTTGATTATATCATACACCTTGCAGGAGCCAATATAGGAGAAAAAAGATGGTCAGAAAAACAAAGGAAAAAAATTGTTTCCAGTCGCGTTGATTCAGCTTTACTGCTTCACAGGATTGTAAGTGAAAATAACGTCATGCTGAAAGCATTTATCTCGGCATCGGCTGTTGGATATTATGGGTCTGAAACCACAGAAACGATTTATACTGAACAGGATCAGCCTGCTTCGGATTTTCTTGCCTCAACATGCAGGCAGTGGGAAGGAGCGGCTGATGTTTTTGAGAAATCAGGGACAAGGACAGTTAAAATCAGATCTGCCGTGGTCCTTGATAAGAATGACAGCGCACTCAGGCGTCTGATGATGCCGGCAAAATTTGGATTTCTGGTCAGGCTGGGAAGCGGTCGGCAGTATATGCCATGGATACATATAAAAGACCTTTGCGGTATTTATCTTAAAGCTATTGAAGACCCGAATCTATCAGGAGCGGTCAACGCTGTTTCACCCCAGCATGTGTCACACTATGAATTTATCAAGGCTCTTTCATCAGAGATGAAGAAACCCGTATTTCCCGTTAATGTACCTTCTTTTTTTCTTTATTCGATGCTCGGGGATATGTCGTCGGTGGTCCTGAAAGGCAGCAGGATCTCATCTGATAAGATTACAGAAGCTGGTTATAAGTTTACCTTTGATAATCTTTATGATGCACTGGATGATATTTTGAAAGAATAATAGAGTTATCCAATTCTGGATATGATCTCCAGACGGCTCTTGTCAACTACTTCAATTGTTTTTCCGAATACCCTGATTATCCCTTCCTTTTTAAAATCGGAAAGGGTTCTGATAACATTTGCAGTGCTCATGCCGATATAATCTGCTATTTCCTTTCGAGAAACCGGGAGATCGAAAACCTGAGTATTGTATATCTCATTTGTGAAGTATAAAAGGATATATGCCACCCGTCCCACAAGGTTTTTCTGCCTGATATCAAGTGTCTGGGCAATGATCTTTTCATTGACCTTTGCAACTTTCGACAGTAATCCCATGGCAAATGCTGCGTTCTTCAGCAACAGCTCTTTAATGAAATCGAGTTTTATAGCACAGATAACAGAATCCTCGACGGCTGAAATCGAATACTTATATGTGTCTTCAGAAAATATGCTTATGTTGCTAACGAACTCAAATGGCTTGGTGATTGTTACAACCTGCTCTTCTCCGGAAGGGGTTTTCCTGTAAAGCTTCACAAGTCCGCTCTTCAGGTATTTAAAATAAGAGATCCTGTCGCCTTCATGATGTATTATTTCTCCTTTTCTGAATGTCTGCTCTTCCTTGTGGTCACATAATTTCTGCACGGTCGCATCGTCGAGCGAAGAAAAGACAAGGTCGCGGAATTCACAATGTTCGCAGATGCATCTCTTATCCATTTTTCGGCCTTCTTAATTTTAAACAAAATTATGTTTTTATTACAACAATGTATTTTATTAGTTTGTTTTATTACCAAAATTATTCCTACTTTGACAACTGGTGCAAGATGAATTCACTGTTTCTACATGCCTTATAAAACTGACTATCATATACATACGTCTTTCAGCGACGGCAAGGCCCCACCTGAAGAGTATGTTTCCAGTGCAATTTCTTCAGGTATCTCCGAGATCGGTTTTTCAGAACATCTTTCTTTGTTTAAGGAGAATCAGGACTGGTGTATGAATCCATCCATTGCCCAGAATTACATTGACTATATATATAACCTGACAAGTAAAACCAATAACCTCGAAATTAAAACCGGACTGGAGGTAGACTATATCCCTGGAAGGGAAAAGGAGATTGGTCAGTTTCTGGACAATCTTAAACTTGATTACAGGATCGGTTCTGTGCATTACCTCGGTGAGAAAACCGTTGATCTTGGCCCTGAATTCTATGAAGGAAAAAACATTGACAGGTTATATGAATCGTATTTTGAAAATGTTATAGGTGCTGTCTCTTCTGGTCTTTATGATATCATAGGCCACTGCGATCTGATAAGGATCTATGGCTTTAAACCCTCATATAGCCCTGTGTCGCTTTACAGAAAGCTGGCAAAAGCCATGAAAAAACATGATGTTGCTTTTGAGCTGAATACCAATGGCAGGAACAAGCCTGTTTCAGACTTTTATCCTGACAGAAGGTTCCTCCATATTTTCAGGGAAGAGAATGTCGCAGTATGTGTTAATTCCGATGCCCATTTCCCGGCAAGGGTCGGACAGTATTTTGATGAAGCCTATGACCTGGTCAGATCAGCCGGCTTTACTGAGATGGCGCTCTTTTCTTCAAGAAGAAGAAGAATGATGCCGCTATAAAGCAGATTACTGGATTTCGCCCGGTATGAAGGAAGGAATCTTCTAATTCACTAATTTTGTATTTATTAATATGTGCCTATCTTAAACTTTATATGCTACAAGATCATGGAAAGAGTATCCGGCTTTATTCTTTCAGGTATAATTACAACTTTGATATGTTTCGGATGCAGCTCAGGTGAAACTGCAACAACAACCACTGGCGGACCGGAAGTAATCTCATTCAGGGCTCTTCCTTTCAGTTTAACCGATGTAAAACTTCTTGACGGTCCTTTTCTTCATGCTGCTGAACTCGATGCAAAGATACTTCTTACATATGAGCCTGACAGGCTGCTGGCAAAATTCTATTCTGAAGCGGGTCTTGCACCAAAAGCTGAACATTATATGGGCTGGGAAAATGAAACAATTGCCGGACACAGCCTGGGGCACTATCTCAGTGCATGTTCAATGATGTACCAGACCACTGGCGACACTGCTTTTCTTGCAAGGGTTAACTACATCGTAAATGAACTGAAAAAACTGCAGGATGTCGATGGAGTCGGTTACATCGGAGCTTTCCCAAACGGTAAGAAAATCCTTGAGGAAGAGGTTGCAAAAGGAAATATCCGTTCGAAGGGATTTGATCTGAACGGAATATGGGTGCCGTACTATACACAGCATAAAATGATGGCAGGCCTCAGGGATGCTTATCATCTCTGCAGAAACCGGATGGCGTTGGAAGTTGAAAAAAGATTTGCCGATTGGCTCGAAGGAATTGTCTCTCCGCTCAATGATGATCAGGTGCAGCAAATGCTTCGCTGCGAACATGGAGGCATCAGTGAAACTCTTGCCGACCTCTATGCTGACACTAAAGATGAAAAATACCTGAAAATGTCGAGGATATTTTATCAGAAATCATTACTGGATGCGCTAAAAGAGGGAGAGGATGTCCTGCCAGGGAAACATTGCAACACAAATATCCCGAAACTTATCGCATTGTCTAGACTTTATGAGCTTACCGGCGATATTACTGACAGAAAAGCTGTAGAATTTTTCTGGAATACCGTAGTATATCATCACACTTATGTGACTGGCGGAAATGGCAATAAAGAATATTTCGGCCCGGCCGATAAGTTACGCGACCGTCTTGGAGATGGCACAACGGAATCCTGCAATGTTTACAATATGCTTAAACTTACCGAACATCTTTTTGAATGGGAAGCATCGGAAAATGTTGCAGATTTTTATGAAAGAGCTCTCTTTAATCACATCCTATCCACTCAGAACCCTGAAGATGGCCATGTGACATATAACCTTTCACTTGAAATGGGTGGCTTCAAGGATTTCCAGGATCCCGAATGGTTCACATGCTGTATAGGAACCGGAATGGAAAACCACTCAAAATATGGAAGGAATATATTCTATCATAATGACAATGAGCTTTTCCTGTTTCAATTCATTGCCTCAGAGCTAAGCTGGAAAGAGAAAGGGCTGAAGGTCGTTCAAAACACAAGCTATCCTGAGGAACACGGAACAACCCTGGAATTTACCTGTGAAAAACCATTGAAGCTTACCCTTCAGATACGATATCCTTACTGGGCAAAAAATGGCATTGAGATTTTGGTAAATGGAAATAAAAAACACTTTAAACGGCAGGCCGGAAGCTTTATCCCGATAGCCAGAACATGGAAAACAGGAGACACGGTTGAAATCAGGATACCTTTCACACTGCGTCTTGAAGCAATGCCTGATGACAGCAGCAGGGTTGCCATAATGTATGGTCCGCTTGTAATGGCGGGAGATCTGGGCCCGGTAAAAGATTCCGCATCGGCAGATGTTCTGTATGTTCCGGTTCTGATGACCGAAAACAGGGATCCTTCACAATGGATGAAACCGGTTGAGGGAAAGGTTAATACTTTCATCACGGTCAGTACGGGAAGACCCAGGGATGTTGAAATGATGCCATTTTACACGGTATACGACAGAAGATATTCAGTATACTGGGATACGTTCACCGAAAAAGCAAAGTAATTTTCACTACCCGAGCATATGCTCCAGAAATATCTTTATTCCAATTGCGATCAGGATAAGCCCGCCTATAATCTCGACCCGCTGTCCCAGTTTTGCTCCTGCTGATTTTCCAATCCTTATTGCAATCATGGAAGCAAGAAATGTGACAACACCTATAATCAGACCGGAAAGCCATATTTTTATTTCAAGTAGGGCAAAGCTTATTCCAACTGCAAATGCATCAATGCTTGTCCCGACTGCAACTGTCAGAAGTTCTTTTGTCTTTGTATAGTCACGTGGTTCATCATTCTCCTTTCTCCTGATCCCTTCAATCATCATTCTTATTCCAAGGAATGATAGCAATCCAAGTGCAATCCAGTGGTCTGCAGCTTTTATAAAGTCGCTTACAAATGAACCCAGAAAGTATCCGATAACAAGAAGTCCGGCCTGAAATATCGCAAGCACCATTGCTACTCTTGCCGCCTGCCGGAATAATATTTTATTCTGAACAACCCCGAATGAAAGTGATATGGCAAATGTGTCAAATGATAATCCGAGAGCAACCAGCATTATGGTTAAGAAGTCCATGATTGTAGTATTACCTGCCAAATATAATAAAACATCGTCTGCAGTTTTTAAATTGATTGTCTATATTTGAACACCATTAAAATTGGCTGATGAGAGCCGTAATACAGCGTGTAAGAAGGGCTTCCGTTACCATCGGAAATGCTTTGAAGTCAGAAATAGGTTCTGGCCTTCTTGTTCTTGCTGGCATCGGGGAGGAAGATGATAATGATGATGTTGAATGGCTTGCAAACAAGATTATCCAGCTGCGTATTTTCAATGACAGCAATGGGGTTATGAATCTTTCTATACTTGAGACCGGAGGCAGTATAATGGTCATCAGCCAGTTTACCCTACATGCAAAAACGAAAAAGGGGAACAGGCCGTCGTATATCAAGGCAGCACATCCTGAAACGGCAATTCCACTTTATGAGAGTTTTATCAGAAGGATCTCCGAGCTTACCGGAAAGGATATTGCGACAGGGGAATTCGGTGCCATGATGGAGATAGGCCTGGTCAATGACGGCCCTGTGACAATTATTATTGACACTAAAAATAAAGAATAGAATCTGATGCAGGAAAAAGTCAACCAGGCTGACGACAAAACACTGAAAAGATCTGTTTTGATTGTCACGTCATTTGCAGCTTTTCTTACTCCTTTCCTGGGTTCAGCCATAAATCTTGCCTTGCCGGCCATTGCCAAAGATTTCAATACGACAGCAATAGAACTTGGATGGATAGCCAGCAGCTTTATTCTCTCTTCGGTTATTTTTCTTCTCCCCTTTGGCAGGCTTGCTGATATAGTTGGCAGGAAGAAAATCTTCACTTACGGAATATCTCTTTTTACTTTATCAACCTCTCTTATCATTTTTTCATGGAATATTGAATCGCTTATAATATTCAGGATATTCCAGGGTATTTCAGCAGCGATGATCTTTGGCACCAGTCTGGCTATCCTCACTTCGGTTTTCGGACCGGGAGAGCGCGGCAGGGCAATGGGCATCAATATAACTGCCGTCTATACCGGCCTTTCCGGCGGACCTGTAATCGGTGGGCTTCTGACACAGCATTTCGGGTGGAGAAGTATCTTCGTATTTCTCATACCGTTCGGATTTGTTTCTCTCTATTTGATTTTCAGGAAAATGAGACTTGAATGGGTTGAAGCAAAAGATGAAAAGTTCGATTGGAAAGGTTCGGTAATCTATGGCGTATCAATAGCTTCGGCTATGTATGGATTTTCAAAGCTCCCATCTGCTGCCGGGTGGATTTTCCTAGGTTCAGGAGTAGTTTTCGGATTGCTTTTTCTTTTTTTTGAAAGAGGAATCGATAATCCCGTTTTTGATATTCGGCTGATACTCCGTAACAGGGTTTTTGCTTTTTCGGGACTTGCAGCCCTGATTCATTATTCAGCTACTTCTGCAATCGGTTTTTTCATCAGCCTCTACCTCCAGTACCTTAAAGGACTTGATCCAAGAAGTGCTGGATTTATTATGATTTCCCAGCCGGTCATGATGGCTTTGCTATCGCCTCTCGCAGGGAAATTGTCTGATAAATATAACCCGGGAGTAATTGCATCTATTGGCATGGGGTTAACTGCCACAGGGTTAATTATGCTTTGCTTTTTAACTGCGACAAGTCCTGTATATATGATTGTAGGCCTACTGATAATTATGGGCATTGGTTTTGGTCTGTTTTCCTCTCCCAACTCAAATGCCATTATGAGTTCTGTTGAGAAAAAGCATCTGGGCGTAGCATCAGGTGTTGTCGGTACAATGCGAATGGTGGGGCAGATGCTCAGCATGGGAATAGCAATGATGCTGCTGGCTATTTATGTAGGACAGGTCGCAATCTCCCCCGCTTCGTTCTCCGGACTTATATCAGGTATGAGAATGGGATTTGTGATCTTTTCCATATTGTGTATAATTGGTATTTTCGCCTCTCTTGCCAGAAACAATAAGTTAAATAGCAAATAAAAGTGATTGAATACCAAAAAACATTAAATTGAACCCATTCTTCTTTTGCCGATAAGCTATGTGGTCTGAAATATAAACTGCTGTATGACAAAACTTTATGAAAAACTGATTAAATCGTGTCCTTCGGAATCTGAAATCACGAAAGGTCTGAAAAAGGTCAATTCTTCAATTCCTGCAGATCCTGGCAAGCACCTTTTAATGAATATTCTGAATGTCATTGACCTTACAAGCCTGAATACCACCGATTACAAAAGCAATATCATCCGGCTTACAGGAACTGTAAACAGCTTCCAGGGTCGTTTCAGCAATATCCCGAATGTTGCTGCAATCTGCGTATACCCTAATTTCGTGTCTGTGGTAAAGGAAAAACTTACAGCAAAAAGCGTGAAGATCGCTGCTGTTGCAGGGTCATTCCCCACATCACAGACATTCAGAAGCATTAAGATTGCCGAGTGCAAAGCGGCTGCTGATGCAGGGGCAGATGAAATAGATATTGTCATCCCGATAGGTGCTTTTCTTGGGAAGGACTATGCATATGTTGCGGAAGAAATACAGGAAATAAAGGAAGCATTGGGCAACAGGCTGCTTAAGGTTATTGTAGAATCGGGACTTCTGGGCGATACTGAGCAGATATTCAGGGCATCGATGATAGCAATGGATGCAGGAGCCGATTTTATCAAGACATCAACGGGAAAAGTCAATGTGTCTGCTACTCCGGAGGCTGCTTTTGTTATGTGCAAGGCTGTTTCCGATTTCTATGCAGAAACCGGTATTATGGTCGGATTCAAAGCTGCAGGCGGGATATCAACAGTTGCTGAAGCATTGCTTTACTACAATATAGTCTCAGAGTGCCTGGGTGCTGATTGGCTTAACAATAAATATTTCAGGATCGGGGCTAGCCGGCTTGCAAATAATATCCTGTCTGAAATAGCAGGCGAACGACATGAGCATTTCTGAACAGGAACAGGATATTGTCCGCCAGGATTCGGCAAAGCATAAATCTGACATCATTGATACGCAATCGGTATCTAAAAGAAATAATATTTCAGATGTTACTTTTTATGATTCGGCCAATATTATTATAAAAATAAAAAGGGATCAGATTAACGGATTCCCTTTAAAATTCATAGAAAAGAACAGAAAGAGGGAAGCGGAATCAAATGCTCTGCTGATTAAGAGCCTCAGGGATGGCGACAAGGTGCCAGAAAGGCCTTTTCATGAAGATTGGATAATATTCCTTGTTCTCATTGCAGCATTTTTCTATTCATCTCTTCCTTTATATTCCAGAAAACTATTCCCGGGAGCAACACGTTTTTTTCTTTTCAGAGGCGTTGGCGATCCTGAAGCCAGAGAAACTTCTGAATTGTTCCACTGGCAGTCAACAATATTTAATCTTGTCACATTTTTTAATTTTGCTCTTTTTTTATACTGCATAGCATTCCACTATGCGCTTATCCCGGAGAATTTTTCCGGATTCACCGTCTGGGCGATCGCTCTGGGAATTGTAATAGTTTCTATGACCCTCAGGCATATCTTCTGTATGATTACAGGCTGGCTCAGCGGTCAAAAAGAGGTTATGGATGAATATATTATTACTATATATCAGACATACCGCTATATGGCATTTGCCTGCTTCATGCTGGTAGTTCTCCTTGCATATACCAATTTAGTACCTCCAAAAATAGTGTTCCTTACAGGTTATTTATCATTTGCTGTCCTATATCTTATGCGCCTGGCACGCCTCTTATTAATTTTTCTCAAGAGGAATGTTTCTATTTTATATTTGATTTTATACCTTTGTGCGCTGGAATTTCTGCCTGTAGCGATAATAATCAAATATGTAACAGGCCTGTTTTAGATCAGTGGCAGTATTTGAAGGTGAAACTAAAACTGTAAGGGATTGAAAATAAGGAAGGTATTAGTGTCGCAGCCAGAACCTATGAATCCGAAATCTCCATATTTCGATCTGGCAAAGAAGTACAACCTGAAAATAGAATTCAAACCATTCGTCCAGGTTGAAGGAATCCCTTCAAAGGATTTCAGGCATCAAAAGATCAATATTCTTGATTTCACGGCAGTGATTTTCACAAGTAAAACAGGTATTGATCACTTCTTCAGAATATGCAATGAACTCAGGATCGTAGTTCCCGATACAATGAAATATTTCTGCATCACAGAAAATGTGGCTTTCTACCTGCAGAAATATATCGTGTACCGTAAGCGCAAGATATTCCATGGAAAAGCTAAATTCCAGGATCTTATCGATGTGATTGCAAAGCACAGGGATGATAATTTCTTTGTTCCTCTTTCCACGCCACACAATGCAGAGATCCCTGAATTGCTCGATAAGAATAGTATTAAATATACCATCGGAACGCTATACAAGACTATCAGCAGCCATTTTTCAAATAATCCCAAGGATTTTGACTATGACATTCTTGTATTTTACAGCCCCTCAGGGATAAAATCGCTCAAGGAAAATTTTCCTGAATTTGTCCAGGGAGATATTAAAATTGCAGCTTTCGGACCGACAACCGCCTGCGCCGTCGAACAGGAAGGCCTCAGGCTTGATATCAATGCTCCGAACCCAAAAGCGCCATCAATGACAATGGCCCTTGATAATTTTCTCAAGGAGTATAATAAAATTTCCCGGTAGCTGTTTGCCGGTATCTGACTCCCCGGAGCTCCGGTAAAATGGAAACATTCCATAAATCAGAAAGACTTTGCAGCAGAAAGGCTATAACTTTTTTGTTTGAAGAAGGAAATACCTTATATAGCCCGCTCTATAAGATTGTCTGGGCTGAAGCTTTACTACCGGTAAAGTACCCTGCTCAGGCTGCTTTCAGCGTCTCGAAAAAAGCCTTCCGCAAGGCAACGGAGAGAAACCTTGTAAGGCGCAGAATGAGAGAATCTTACAGAAGAAATAAGCAAGCTTTATACGATCATCTTAATTCACTTAATATAAGGATCAGCTTCATCATTATCTTCAGGGAAAATAAAATCCCCGACTTCCAGACTATTGAAAAAGCAATGGCTGAAATGTTAGGCAGGCTCTGCATTGTAGTAAGTGAGAAGCATTCATAATGTTAAAGTTGTATTAATTGTTTCTGCCGTGGACCCTATGCAAAATATTCTTCTTATTTTCGACGTTCAAAATCAAACAAATACGATAAAATGAAAAAGATACAACCCCGTAGACTGGCAATATTGATGAGTCTGCTTATTCTTGTAGTCATCAGCACAGGGTTTCTGGCAACACAGGAATCACGTGATTTTAAGATTGCGAAAAATCTCGATATTTTCCTGTCTCTTTTCAGGGAGCTCAATACTTTCTATGTTGATGAGATCGATCCTGATAAGATCGTTAAATCAGGTATTGATAACATGCTCCGGACACTTGACCCGTATACAGTTTATTTCCCGGAATCAGACGCTGATGAATTTGCAATCCTGACCACTGGTAAGTATGGAGGTATAGGTTCTCTTGTACGCGGAGGAGGAGAATATGTTGTGATAAGAGAGGTTTATAAAGGTTTCCCCTCGGACCTGGCAGGGATAAAGGCCGGTGATCTGATTATGAAGGTTGATGGCGTTTCTCTCAGGGGTGTTCCCTCCGATAAGGTAAGCGACAAGCTAAAAGGAAATCCCGGAACAGATATAACCGTAACAATATTAAGGAACGGGAAGGAAATGGATTTTAAAATGAAAAGGCAAAAGATCAGTATTCCGTCGGTTCCATATTACGGAATGATAGACTCAAAAACAGGATATATACGTTTTTCTTCTTTCACACAGGATTGTATCCAGGAGGTTAAAAATGCTCTCGTAACACTTAAAGCCAGCAATCCTCAGCAGATAATCCTTGACCTGAGAGGCAACCCGGGGGGACTGCTCACTGAAGCAGTTGAAATTGTGAATCTTTTTGTTGGTCCAGGAAATAGTGTTGTATCGACAAAAGGCAGGGTGAAGCAATATGATGAGGATTTTAGAACCACCAAGGCAGCCATTGATGAAAAGATCCCCCTTGCTGTTCTTATAAACAGGGGTTCGGCTTCCGCAGCAGAGATAGTAGCTGGCGCAATCCAGGATCTTGACAGGGGCATTATCGTTGGGCAGCGCTCATACGGGAAAGGACTTGTACAGGTTAAAAGATCATTGAGCTATAATTCTCAGCTGAAAGTAACTACTGCCAAATATTACATTCCAAGCGGGAGATGCGTCCAGGCACTGGATTTTTCTCACCCAAATGAGGATGGCAGTGTTGGGTATATCCCCGACTCACTCATCTCGGAATTCAAGACCAGAAATGGCAGGACGGTAAAAGATGGTGGCGGAATCACACCTGACATAGAAAGCCTTCCGGAGTCATTTAGCCAGATTACAGCGGAGCTTTACATAAGGTACTATATCTTTGACTTTGCTACTCAGTATTACTGGTCACATCCGGATATAAAGTCTCCTTCTGATTTTGTTTTTGCTGATAAGGATTATGCCGATTTCTCCAACATGCTGGCAAACCGGAATTTCAGTTATAAAACATCTACACAAGCATCTCTGAATGAGCTTATCGAAAATGCCACAAAAGAGAAATACTACGACCTCCACAAGGAGCTTTTTACTCAGCTTGAAAAGGATCTTTCGCATAACCTCAGTCAGGATCTTATCCTTTTCCGTCCTGAAATAACCGAGCTTCTTGAAGAAGAGATCGTGGGCCGCTATTTTTATGAGGATGGGGCAATTGCCTGGGGATTGAAGAAAGACGAGCAGCTTAGCAAAGCTGTTGAAGTCCTTAATAATCCGTTGAAATACAGTTCGGTTCTCAGCGGAAAATCAGGCAGCCTTCTCATCAGCAGTAAAAGCGACATTCCGGATTCTGCAATGAGCAGAAATGTAAACACTGAAACAGAAGAGCCTGTCTAGGCAAGATGGTTCTGTGCCCATTCATGGGTATTATCTTCAAAGATCTCTTTTTTCCAGACGGGAAGCTTTTCCTTTATCAGTTCCACTGTCTTTGAGCATGCTGCCATTGCCTGCTGCCGGTGGCCTGCTGAGACAAGAATAAGCAGGGAGACCTCTCCTGCCATCACTTTTCCTGTTGCATGCAGAATATCGACTGATTTGACATCACTGAATTCCTCAAGGATTGCTTTTTTTATGACTTCTGCTTCTTTCCCGGCCATTTCCTCATAAGCTGAATATTCAATTGCTTTCACCTTTCTGATTCCCTTAACGTCAGCCCTGACCTGGCCAAGGAAAATTGAGTGCCCGCCAAGCTCTTTCTTTTGGCTCAGCAAATCAATTCTCGAAGAGATTATTTCCCGTGTAATCGGGCCATTTATTAAAACAGTATCGGCCATAGTTCACATTATTAGCGTTCAACCTCCTGCAAATGGCGGCATAAATGCCACCTCGTCCATGTTCTTCAGCTCGGGATCTTCATTTATTATTTCACTATTGACAGCTATTCGGTAGTTATAATGAATCATTTCCGGAAACTCATCCTGGATCCTGTGCAACAGGTCACTGAACGACTCAATGTTGCGATAATGCCTGAACGTGGTTTGAGTTACTTCAGCAAGTACCCCGAAGAATAAAACATTAATCTCCATAAACATTATTTTAATCACACATTTGAGCCTTTAAGCCACTATTTCGCTTCAAACCAGCTTCTTCCGGTACCCCAATCGACCTTGAGCGGGATGTCAAGTTTTACAGCATTTGACATCTCATCAATAACCATGTTTTTAAGTCTTTCCAGTTCTGGTTCAGGGACTTCAAAAATGAGTTCGTCATGAACCTGAAGGATCATTTTCGATTTGTATTTTCCCTGTTCCAGCTTCTCATGGATCCTGACCATAGCTATCTTGATAATATCTGCAGCCGACCCCTGTATTGGTGCATTTATAGCGTTCCTCTCAGAATTGCCCCTTACAACCTGGTTTCGGGAATGAATATCCCGAAGATATCTGCGTCTTCCGAACATAGTGGTCACATAACCTTTTTCCCTGGCTTTTCTGATGCTCTCATCCATGTATGTTTTAACGCCGGGATATGAATTGAAATATCCGTCAATGAGGTCCTTTGCTTCCTTTCTTCCAATGGTAAGCCTTTCAGATAGTCCAAATGACGAGATGCCGTAGATGATACCAAAATTTGCAGTTTTGGCCCTGCTTCTCATTTCACGGCTTACATCTTTAATGTCGACTCCGAAGATCTTTGCTGCAGTGGCAACATGAATATCATTTCCGGAAAGGAAATCCGATATCATGCTTTTATCACGGCTCAGGTGGGCCATAAGTCTCAGCTCTATCTGGGAATAATCTGCTGAAAAGAATATACATCCCTCAGCCGGCACAAAGGCTTTTCTTATTTCCCGTCCTCGTTCATCCTTTACCGGTATATTCTGCAGGTTTGGATTATTTGAGCTTAACCTGCCGGTTGCTGCAACAGCCTGGTTGAAAGAAGTGTGAATGCGGCCGGTCTTTTTATAAACGAGCTGGGGAAGAGCCTCAACATATGTTGTTAATAGTTTTTTTAGTCCCCTGTATTCCAGCACCTTGTCAACAATAGGATGCTTGTGGGTAAGCCGCTGCAGTATCTCCTCGTTGGTCACAAACTGCCTGGTGCTTGTCATTCTTGCCTTGTCGTCCAGCTTGAGTCTGATAAAGAGAATGTCGCCCAGCTGTTTGGGAGATGAAATGTTAAATTCGGTTCCGGCCAGAGTATAAACCTCCTTTTCGAGGGTAATAATATCATCACGAAGGCTGGATGTAATTGATTTAAGTTCGGCTGTATCAAGTATAACACCGTTCCGTTCCATTCTTGCCAGAACAGGAATAAGAGGCATTTCAATTCTGGCTGAAAGGTCCGCCAATCCTTCTGCTTTTATCCTGGGTTCAAAAATGTTTTTCAGCTGAAGGGTTACGTCAGCATCTTCAACAGCATATTCCTTGAGTTTTTCATCATCAACCGCCCGCATGTTCTTCTGAGTCTCTCCCTTTTCTCCGATAAGCGATTCTATGTGCACGGGGCTGTATGCAAGATAGGTTTCCGACAACAGGTTCATGTTGTGGCGCATGTCTGGCTCCAGAAGATAGTGGGCTATCATTGTATCAAAGAGAGGCCCTCTGACTTCGATCCCATAATTTGCCAGGACTTGTATATCGAACTTGAGGTTCTGCCCTATTTTAGTTATCTCCGGATTTTCAAGAAGCGGCCTGACCATGCCGAGAAGCCTTACGGTTTCTTCACGTGATTCAGGAAAACGGACAAGATATCCGGTACCTTTGTGCCACGACAATGAGAGTGCCACAATTTCTGAATCAAGAGGATTTATGCTTGTTGTCTCGGTATCAAAACATATTTCGTTTTGCTTTAGGGCGTCATTAACCATTATTTTCAGTGATGCATCACCTGAAATAATGGTATAGTGATGATTTACATTTTCAATATTTGATATTTCTGAAGGAGCTGCCGGTTCTTCTTCTGAGCCAAAGAAAAGGGATCCCTGTACTGAACCTGAAATAGACTGCTGCGGTTGTTCAGAGACTGTTCTGTTTGAGGCAGGTTTCTCCTGAATTTCTATTTCTGAAAGGATCCTGGCTGCAACAGTTCTGAATTCCAGCTCATCGAACAAAGACTTCAGCTTTTGTGGATCAGGTATCTCTTTTTCAAGCTCTTTCTCATTAAGTTCAACTGGCACATTAACATTAATTGTTGCCAGCTTTTTTGAGAGTTCGATCTTATCCCTGTTGTTTTCAATGATCTCCTTCAGCCTTCCCTTAAGCTGATCTGTGTGTTTGAAAACCTCCTCAACCGAACCATATTCGGACACCAGTTTCATAGCTGTTTTGGGGCCTACACCGGGTGCTCCCGGAATATTATCGGATGCATCGCCCATCAGAGCAAGGATATCAATTACCTGTTTCGGATCTTCTACTGAAAACTCGCGTTTTATATCCTCAACTCCCCATTGGACAGATTCGTTGCCACTCCGGGAGGGCTTGAACATCAGGACATTGTTAGTTACCAGCTGGGCAAAGTCCTTGTCCGGGGTCATCATGTATGTGGTAAATCCTTTTTCAGATGCTTTTTTTGCCAGGGTACCAATCACATCGTCTGCTTCAAATCCCGGATAGTCTATAACAGGGATCTTATAGGCCTCGATGAGCTTCTTGATATATGGGACTGCTTTTTTAATGTCCTCGGGTGTTTCGTCGCGGTTTGCTTTGTACTCGCTGTACATTTCATGCCTGAAAGTAGGAGTTGGCGTGTCAAAAACCACTGCAATATGTGTAGGCTTTTGTTTCTGAAGCACCTCCTCAAGGGTAAGCAGAAATCCAAAAATCGCCGAGGTATTGAGCCCTTTTGATGTGATTCTGGGATTCTTGATGAATGCATAATATGACCTGAAAATCAGCGCATAAGCATCAAGAAGAAATAATTTCTTGGGTTGTGAATCCATTTGAAACTTTATTTGTTTATAGATTCTTAGTTTGGAGTGAGCTAGAGTTTGGAGTGACTAAAGTTAAAAGAATAAATAACTCCAGGCACTTTAGGCATTCTAGGCACTCGTAACTTTTAATTATCTTCTGCGAACCATTCGGCATATGATTTCGCCGTTTCATAGAGCCTGAGGCTGTGGAGACTTATGCCTGCGGGCATTTCTTTTATAAGCCGGCCGGCAAAATCGGCAACAAGGTTTTCACATGTTGGCTGATAATCAACAACCACTGTGTTTCCAAAGACTTTTTCCATCATTCCCTTCTTCTCTCTGTCGAAATCCCTGCTTACCACCACTGTATGGTCAAACTGGTTAACTATTTTACCCAGCACAATATTTTTCAATCCTGTAAAATCGAGAACCATGCCGTTTTTGGGATTATCCGGGTCATTTACCGGGACTCCCGATAATGTTACAAACAGCCTGTAAGAGTGTCCGTGAACATTCCTGCACGGACCGTCGTAGTTTCTCAATACGTGTGCCATTTCAAAAGAGAATTCCCTTGTTACCCTGATAGTTGAGCTCATAATCCGGAATACTTAATTACTAATGCCAAAATTAGTTATTCCTGCGGATTAAAATTCAATTTGGAAGAATGCTTTGAGAATCAGAAGAATGATAAATAACATTGTTTAACATCTGTGTGTCATTTAATTAAGTACATTTGCATGTTTTTTATATTAAAAGACGCTGAATACATGGAAGATAATCCTACAAAACTTACATTCCCTTCCCTGTTCGATGAGACAGTGAGGAAGTTCGGAAAGTCAAATGCATATTCGTTTGTCGGCGAGGAGCCGTTAACCTGGGAGACTGCAAACAGGCGGAAGAACGCTGTATGCGCATTGCTTGAGAAAAATGGCATTTGTCAGGGCGATAAGGTGGCACTGCTTAGCACCAACATGCCAAACTGGGCTATTGCCTACTTTTCTATTACCGGCATGGGCGCGGTTGTTGTTCCCATACTTCCTGATTTCTCGGTTACTGAAGTAGCTAATGTACTTGAACATTCTGAAGCAAAAGCGCTTTTTATTTCCTCCGGTCTTCTGGGCAGGATTGAAGGTTTTAAATCGGAGAATCTCAAAACAATCATCCAGATAGAAGATTTTTCATTGATCCTTTCCGATAATAATTCATCTGTCTATAATGAGGAAGATGTCCCGGAAAAGAATTATGAAGTGGCAGAAGATGATCTTGCATCAATTATTTATACATCCGGAACTACAGGTCGTTCAAAGGGTGTTATGCTTTCCCATAAAAACATATCTTTCAATGCAACCCGTGGGAAAATCATACAATCTGTTGATGAAAACGACAGATTTTTATCTGTCCTTCCTCTTTCGCACACTTATGAAAACACGCTTGGACTTATTCTTCCGCTGCTCGGTGGTTCATGTGTTTATTACTTAAGAAAGCCGCCAACTCCTCCTGTTTTGCTGCCGGCTCTTGAACTGGTCAAACCGACAGTAATGCTGACGGTTCCGCTTATTATTGAAAAGGTTTACTTTAATAAGGTTTTACCGACATTCAGGGAAAAAACAGTTTTAAGGCTCCTTTATAAAATTCCGTTTTTCAGGAAAATCCTGAATGGAGCTGCAGGTAAGAAGCTATACAAAACATTTGGCGGCAATCTGAAGTTTTACGGCATCGGCGGCGCCAAGCTTAATAAAACAGTTGAACAATTCCTTCGCGAAGCCAGATTCCCGTATGCCATAGGTTACGGGCTTACTGAGACTTCACCTCTTCTTGCAGGTGCAAATCCGAAAGAAACCGTTTTTACGTCAACGGGACCTGCCATAAAAGATATTGAAATCATTATCAATAATCCTGATAAGAAAACCGGAGAAGGAGAAATCTGGGCACGAGGGGCCTCTGTTATGAAGGGTTACTATAAAGAACCTGCTATGACGGCAGAAGTTTTGACTCCCGACGGATGGTTCAAAACAGGGGATCTCGGAACGCTTGATAAAAACAATAACCTTTACATAAAGGGCAGGCTTAAGAATATGATCGTTGGTGCCAGCGGAGAGAACATTTACCCTGAGGAAATTGAATCTGTAATAAACAATTTCCGTTTCGTTGTGGAATCCCTGGTTGTCCAGAAGAAGGGAAAGCTTGTGGCTTATGTTCACCTCAACATGGAAGAGCTTGAAAAGAAATACCAGAACCTGAAGCAGGATATGTCTGATATATATGAACAGAAGAAGGAGGAGTTGCTGGCAGAGTTAAAGGAATATGTCAATTCACAGGTTAATAAATTCAGCCAGATATACAGGGTAGAGCTTCAGCCTGTTCCGTTCCAGAAAACGGCAACGCTTAAGATCAAGCGATTTCTGTACACATAAAAATTCCATGCACTCATCCCCCACACCCCCTTCTCTGCTAAGAAGGGGGCTTTTTTATTGAATCTCCAACAAAAAAATTCCCCCTCTTTACTTTAGTAGAGAGGGGGAAAAACAAAGGGGATGAGTAGTTTTATTTCACTGCTTCCTTATACAATCTGTTGACCTCATCCCAGTTTACTACGTTCCAGAATGCTTCAACATAGTCAGCTCTCTTGTTCTGATATTTCAGGTAGTAGGCATGTTCCCATACGTCAATGGTAAGGATAGGGATGCCTTTTAGGGGAGAGAGATCCATAAGAGGATTATCCTGGTTCGGTGTGCTCCCTACAGCCAGTGCCTTGTCGGCATTAACAACGAGCCATGCCCAGCCGCTTCCAAACCTTGTCTTGGCTGCATTGCTGAAAGTTTCCTTGAATTTGTCAAGTGATCCAAAAGCCTTGTTTATTGAAGCTGAAAGTTCAGGTGATGGGCCGGTTGATCCTTTTCCAAGTATTTTCCAGAAGAACACATGGTTATAATAACCGCCTCCGTTGTTCCTTAAAGCGTCTCCGGCTTTTGAAACTTCAGAAAATACTTTCTCTACGGGCGTAGTCTCATATGCAGTGCCTTTAATTGCAGCAACATAATTGTTGAAATAAGCCCTGTGGTGTCTGTCATAATGTATTTCCATGGTCCTAGCATCAAAATGAGGCTCGAGAGCATCATATGCGTAAGGCAACGCAGGAAATTCTTTTAAACTTAAATTTTCCATAACTGTATTATTATTTAATAATACAGTTAT